>Ga0255784_10000159_pt1 | contig 53253 bp, 56 predicted proteins | sample 101ome_14_FD_179982 | JGI IMG/M metagenome (GOLD analysis project Ga0255784, IMG submission 179982) | Coastal salt marsh microbial communities from the Groves Creek Marsh, Skidaway Island, Georgia - 101403AT metaG (version 2) | ecosystem: Environmental > Aquatic > Marine > Intertidal zone >...
CGATGTCGTGCACAATCGCAGCCAAACGAGCGACAGTTGCGTTGAAATCCCTCCGCATCGGGTCATAGCGTCCTGGAAAATCGCTATTATCTGGGTCAGGGATCACATGACCTAAATTTCCTTCGGCCAAGGCGCCAACTGCGACCTCCATATGATCAAAAAGGCGCTGCTGTTCGTCACGCCAGATGCTAATGGTCACCTCCACCACGCATTGCAATTCAAAGGCAAAGGCGCGGCTGAGAACCGATAACATCGGCCCCAAGCGGTCATCCGCTTTGCGCGCGCCCCGAAACCGTTTTGGCGGCACTTGCGCCTTGCGCGTCAGCGCCTCAAGCAACCGTCCCGTTGCCTTGGAATAGGCGGAAACATAGGCAAAAAGGGGCAGATCAATCTTGGCATGGATCGCCCCCACGCGCCGCACCGAGGCGAAATAATCCACATCAAAACGCCCAGAAAACAGATTGATCCAATGCGCCTTTTGCACCATGCGCGCATGATCAACCGAAGCCTCTGTTTTGAAATATTTGGCCAAATCGGCATCGTTCAAGGCATGAGCGTAGAATTCCGAGAGAACGGCATCAATCTCGGGCACAATAAGCGTGCCCACATTGGCCAATAGGTTTAGGTCGTCCCCGACCAAATTGAATTCGGGCAGATGTTGATCAAATTCATAGGCAACCATGGGCCAGACCCTCTCCTCAACGACTGATGGGCGCGCAATCATGGCCCAAGGTGACGAGGGTTCTAGAGGATGGAGTCCTAATAATTCGTCAAAGCAATTTGGTTTTTCATCGAAACATCAATCTTTTGTCGAAGGTTGTGGATGTTCGCGTTCCATTTTCCACGCACCTGAGGCCTGCGACCAATATTGAAGACGCAGGCCCGCCTCGGCAAAACTGCGCCAATGGTTGCGCGCATGGGTGACGGATGCCTCATCTTGGCCGTCAAAAACCAAAACAGCGCGGGTCAGGCCTGCGCAGTCCTCAGGTGTGATCGTGGCCCCGCCAATCGCCACCAGATAATCGGGGCGATTGGCGCGCAGATCGCCTGTGCCAATGAGAATGGGTTGAAGCTCGGCATCCGCTCCGCCCTCAACCCCGTGGGGCAGAAAACGCTCGGGCGGATGCGCAGCCCATAAAAGGTCATCCATCCGCGCCACGCTTTGCGCATCGGGCGCGCGCAAGGCCACGCGCCACCCTTGCGCCCAAGCGCGCTCAATCAGCATGGGCAAAACTTGCTCAAGCCGCGAGCGGGTCAGATGGTAGAACCACAGTTCGGACATCAGCCTTCGTCAAACATATCTTGGATCAACCGATCCAGTGCCAAAACGCCCCAACCTGTTGCCCCTGCAGGGGCGTATTTGCTGTCCTTTGCAATCGAAGCAACGCCCGCAATATCGAGGTGAATCCAAGGCATGCCTTTCTTGACAAAACGCTGCAGGAATTTGGCCGCTGTGATCGAGCCCGCAGGCCGCCCGCCTGTGTTTTTAATATCGGCTATGCGGCTTTTGATCAGGTCATCATAGCTGTCATCCAATGGCATCGGCCATGCGCCTTCATCTTCGGCTTTCGCGGCCGTTAGGAAGGCTGCGCAAAGCGCATCATCATTTGCAAAAACGCCTGCATTGTCATGGCCCAGACCAATGATAATTGCGCCTGTCAGCGTGGCCAAATTTATCATCGCGCGAGGGGCAAAGCGTTCTTGGGCATACCACAGCACATCCGCCAGAACGAGGCGCCCTTCGGCATCGGTATTGATAACCTCGATTGTGTCCCCTTTCATTGATACCACAACATCGCCAGGACGCTGCGCGCGACCATCGGGCATGTTTTCAACCAAGCCAACCAGACCAACCACGTTGGCGCGCGCCTTGCGTAAGGCAAGGCCTTTCATCACCCCTGCAACAACACCTGCGCCGCCCATATCCATGGTCATATCTTCCATGCCTGCGGCGGGTTTTAGGCTGATGCCGCCTGTGTCAAACACAACCCCCTTGCCCACGAGGGCAAAGGGCTGCGCATCACCTGCGCCCATCCATTCCATCACCACAACCTTGGACGGGCTTTCCGAGCCTTGCCCAACCCCCAAAAGGGCGCGCATTCCCAATTTTTCGAGCGCGGGTTCATCAAGAACCTCGACCTTGACGCCCAGCGCGGCCAAATCGCTGAGCTGTTCGGAAAAACTGGTGGTCGTCAGAACATTGGCAGGGGCGTTGACCAGATCACGGGTGAAAAACACCCCTTCCGCCACCGCCAAAAGCGGCGCGGCCTTTGCGGCAATCTCATCAGGTTTGCTGCAATAGAGCGTGACGCTGCCATAGCTTTCGGGGGTTTTAGATTTGTGATTGCCAAATTCATAGCCCCGCAAGACCACCCCAAGCGCCAAATCCGCGCTGCGTCCGAAATTGCCCGCACATAAATGCAATTCTGATTTGCCCGCCGCGACCCGCAATTTAGCGCCCGCGCGGCGTGCCGCTTGTGCGGTGACGCGGCGCTCTGTTTTGAGGAGCAACACGGCCTCTGCTGACATGCCCGCGGGATAGGCCAAGACCATGACATCGCCCGCGTTTAATCCCTCCCATGCAGGGCTGCCAAGCGCCCGATCCACTGCGCCTTTGCTCAGGCGGTTCAACCGCCGCCCCGCTGCATCCAAACCACCCTCTGGCGTGGCCAAACAGGCAATCTTTCCCGAAAGCCCCTTGAGCGCATCAAGATCAATTTCGCAAAACTGTGTCGCGGATGGACGGGTCATGAAGATCCTCACATTGGTTGAAAGCGTCATTTAACGGCAACACTAGGGCGCAAACTGCGGCTTGACCAGATGGGCGATTGCACGAACCCGTGCCCTTCGCGCGGAAGCCTTGCATTAAGCCCCAAAAACCCCCAAAACCAAAAGAACTTGTGGGCAATCAGGCCCGCTTGCACCCCAAAGATATGGGGCCAAATTTACAAAGGCTGCGAATTTGACACGATATGATCGTTATATCTTGCTCATGTGCCTCAGTTTCTTTGGCTTCTTCGCGCTTGTTTTGGTGTCCGTCTATTGGATCAACCAAGGGGTTGATTTGTTCGATCAATTGATCTCGGACGGCCAAACCATTTTGGCCTTCCTCGAACTGACCACATTGGCGCTGCCGCCGATTATCATGATGGTGCTGCCTGTGGCGGGGTTTGTGGCGACCCTTTATGTGTTCAACCGCCTGATCACCGATAGTGAATTGGTGATTTTGCAGACCGCCGGCATCTCGCCGCTGCGCCTGTTACGGCCCGTTTTCTATTTCGGGGCGATTATAGCGTTTTTGGTTGCGGGCCTTAGCAATGGTTTGGCCCCGCAGGCCGAAGCACAATTTCGCAAAAGATCAAACATTTTGGGCAATGATCTGGTCGCTCAGTTGCTGCGCGCGGGGGTGTTCCAATCCCCGATCTCGGGCATCACGATTTACATCAGCGATATTTCACCCGAAGGTGAGTTGCAGGGTCTGTTTATCCATGATCGGCGCAGCGAGACCCGCGAAGTGACCTATCGCGCGGATCGCGGGTATCTTTTGCGCGATGCGGAAAACGCGCGGATGATCTTGGTATCAGGGCGCAGTATCAGCTTGGATCGGGTCACAAACCGCCTGAGCAATCTCAGCTTTGAGCGATTGAACTATGATATCACACGGGCACAAAGCCCGACTGCATCAGGCAGTGACGAAGAGCCCAAGAACGAGCGCGCGATGTCCACGCCTGCGCTGATTGCGGCGGATCAAGATCTGGCCAACCGCGCGGGCATTCCCCTAGATCGTATCAAATGGGAACTGCATTATCGTTTCGCGCAGGCGATGTTCGCGTTTTTTGTGCCTTTGATTGCGGCCAGTTGCCTGATGCTGCGCAATTTTTCGCGTCTTGGGTTATGGGCGCAGATCATGCTGGCCGTAGGATTGGTGATTCCGTTGCAGATGAGCAAGAACCTTTTGAGCGCTCAGGTCATCAACGCGCCGCATTTGGCACCATTGGCCTATGTGCAGCCACTGCTCTGCGCCGTGGTGTTCGGGGCGGTGCTGTTGGCCGTATATAAAACCGCACATTGGCGCCCGATGCGGCAGCCTGATCTGGTTGAGGGCGGCGCATGATCCTGCAACTTTACCTCGCGCAGCGTTATTTCAAAAACTTCCTCACCGTGTTGGCGATCTTTGCGGTGATCCACATGGTCGTGGATTTGACCGAACAGATGCGAAAAATCGCGCTCAACGGCGGGGATTTGGGCGATGCGCTCACGCTTGCGCTGCTTAATATGCCGTCAGCGCTTTATTCCCTCTTTCCGCTGGTTGTCATGCTGGCGACCTTGGTCTTTTTCCTGTCACTGGCACGCAGTTCGGAATTGGTGGTGGTGCGGGCATCGGGGCGCTCGGCTTTGCGGGCCACGATGGCCCCAATTGGCGTGGCCGCCCTCATCGGGATCATCGGTCTTTTGGTGATCAACCCAATCGTGGCCGACACACAGATCGCGCATGAGCGTAAGTTGGCGCAGGTGCGTGGCGCACAGGAACGCACATTGGCCATCACGCAAGAAGGGCTTTGGCTGCGCCAAGGCACGCGCGATCAGCAAACCGTCATCAACGCGCTGCGCGCCAATAGCGATGGCACGCAGTTATTTGACGTCACCTTCTATAATTTCGATACATTTGGCCGAATTGAACAGCGCATTGACGCCGATGAAGCGCGCCTTGGACTGCAATCATGGGATCTTACCCGCACCAAGATCTGGGACTTAACCCAAACCAACCCCGAGGCCAGTGCAGAAAGTTTTGAGAGCTATGCCGTTCCTTCAACGCTGACGCGGGAACAAATTCTCGATTCCTTTGGGGATCCGAGCAATATCTCGATTTACGCCCTTCCCGATTTCATTACGCAGTTGCAGGAGGCGGGATTTGCGGGCCTGTCGCATCGGGTCTGGTTCCAGATGCAGTTGGCAAACCCCTTGATGCTGATGAGCATGGTCTTGATCGGTGCAAGCCTTACGATGCGTCACACCCGTTTTGGCCGCACGGGGCCTTTGGTGCTCGCCGCGATTTTGTTGGGTTTTGGCCTCTATTTTCTGCGCAGCTTTGCCCAAGTTTTGGGTGAGAATGGTCAGCTTTCCGCCTTTATCGTTGCATGGACACCGCCCCTTGCGGGGTCGCTTTTGGCGCTTGGGGTGATTTTGCATATGGAAGATGGCTAAGACAGTGATGGATCGGCCCAATACATGCGGGGGCCATGAATTTCCCCTCGCTTCGCTTGCCCGCCTCTTGTAGGCTTGGCACAAATATAAAACGGGCGCTCTCACGCCGCCCCTTGCAAGAGTGACCGAAGAAGGACAAGATGAGTTCACATCACGTATCTTCCCCAATCTTGGGTAAATTCTTGGGCGCGCGCGCCGCGCGCAACCAGTGTTTTGGTGTGATCATGGGATGCGCCTTGGCGCTTGCCCCTGCACAAATGCGCGCGCAATCGCTCGATTTCACGCCCGTAATTGCGGTTAATGATACCGTGATCACCCAATATGAGGTGGATCAACGCGCCACATTTTTGGGCATCTTGAATGCACCAGGTGACCTACAGGCCCGCGCGCGCGATGTTTTGGTGGAGGAACGCTTGCAAATGGCCGCCGCCCAAGCAGCGGGGATCACAATCACCCAAGACCAGTTGATGATCGGAATTGACGAATTTGCCGCCCGCGCAAATTTGGACGGCCAAGGGTTGATTGATGCGCTTGAGAACGAGGGGGTCGCCTATGAGACCCTACGCGATTTTATCAATGCAGGCCTTTTATGGCGCGAGATATTGCGCAGTCGGTTTGGGGCACGCGCCCAAGTCTCTGAGGCTGAGATTGACCGCGCACTTGCGCTTGGCTCCAGTGGGGGCGGGGCGCAAATTCGTTTGGCGGAATTGATCCTGCCGATTGAAGGCAACGATATTGACACACTGCGCGCAGAATTGCTGGCGATTGCCGAAGATGTGGATGGAAATCTGACGGCTTTTGCTGATGCCGCCCGCGCCCGTTCAGCCGCCCCTACCGCGGTGGATGGCGGTGCGTTGGATTGGCGCCCCTTGTCATCCCTGCCCCAAGGCCTGAGTGCCATGTTGATCACCTTGGATGTTGGTGACGTCACCGAACCCGTCCCTTTGGGGCCTGGCATTGGGATTTTTCAAATGCTGGGCTTTGAAGAGGCGGGATATCAATTCCCAACGCCGAGCAGTTATGATTACGCGACCATTCTGCTTTCAGGGCCAGATGCCGCCGCGCGCGCCGCTGAGATCGCCGCGCAAAATGACCGCTGCGATGATCTTTATGGCACCCTAGAAGGTCAGTTTGAACGGATCAGCGCCCCGCGCGCCGAAGTGCCCGCAGATATTGCGGCAGAGCTTGCTAAGCTTGACCCGAATGAAAGCTCGACCGCCCTGCGCCGCAACAATGGCGCCGACCTTCTGATGGTTTGGCTGTGCAATCGCACAGTCGAGCTTGAAGATGGCGCGCGCGAGGAAATTCGCCAAGCCTTGTTCTCGCAGCGCCTTGAGACTTATGCTTCTGGCTATCTTGAGGAATTGCGCGCGGACGCCATCATCCGTGATTTGGACTGATCCCATGGGTACGGGCACGACCGGCCCCATTGCGCTCAGCTGTGGGGAGCCTGCGGGGATTGGCCCCGAGATTGCCGCAAAAGCGTGGCATGAATTGCGGGGGGCGGTTCCTTTTTTTGTCATTGGGGATGCGGATCATTTCAACGGGCATGGCGCACCTATCGTCAAAATATCTCAGGCAAGTGCCGCCTTTGCCGCCTGTGGCGATGGGTTGCCAGTTCTGCACCGCGACTTTGGCCCCGCACGTGTGGCAGGCCACCCTCAAGCCGCTCATGCGCAAGGCGTCATTGACGCAATCGCGGAGGCCGTAGAGCTTGCCCAATCGGGTGCGGCGCGCGCAATTTGCACCCTGCCCATCCATAAACACGCCCTGCAACAAGGCGCGGGTTTTGCCTATCCAGGCCATACGGAATATCTCGCGGCCTTGGCGGGTGGGGTGAAGGTAGTCATGATGTTGGCCTGCGCAGAATTACGCGTTGTGCCTGCCACCATCCACATCCCCCTCAGCGCGGTTCCTGCGACTTTTACCCCCGATCTATTGCGCGATGTGATCCGCGTGACCTCGGACGCAATGCAGCGTGATATCGGTCTGCAGTCCCCACGTTTTGCGGTGGCGGGCCTCAACCCCCATGCGGGCGAAAATGGCGCCATGGGGCGCGAGGAAATCGCATGGATGATCCCCTGTCTGGAGGGGTTGCGCGGCGAAGGTTACCAGATCGCGGGGCCGCTCTCCGCAGATACGATGTTCCACCCTGAGGCGCGCGCGCGGTATGATGTGGCCATCTGCGCCTATCATGATCAGGCGCTGATCCCGATCAAGACGCTTGATTTCTCAGGGGGGGTGAATGTGACGCTTGGCCTGCCCTTTATCCGCACCTCGCCCGATCATGGCACAGCCTTTGACATCGCGGGCACGGGCCGCGCAGATGCCACAAGCTTGGTCGCGGCGTTGCGCATGGCGGATCAAATGGCACAGGTGCGCGCGGCATGATTGATATCCTCCCCCCCCTGCGCGAGGTGATCGCAACCCATGATCTGCGCGCCAAGAAATCCTTGGGGCAGAATTTCCTGCTTGATCTGAACCTAACCGCAAAAATCGCCCGCATCGCGGGGGATTTAAGCGAATGTGATGTTCTGGAAATCGGCCCCGGCCCTGGTGGTTTGACCCGTGGCCTTTTGGCCGAAGGGGCGCGGCGCGTGGTGGCGATTGAAAAAGACGCGCGTTGCCTTCCTGCGTTGGCAGAAATCACCGCCGCCTATCCCGACCGCCTGAGCGTTCTCAATGACGATGCTTTGGCCGTGGATTGGGCGGCGCATCTGAAACCGCCGATCCGTATCATCGCCAATCTGCCCTATAATGTGGGCACCGAATTGCTCATCCGTTGGCTGATCCCGCCTGTCTGGCCACCACAATGGTCAAGCCTGACCTTGATGTTCCAACGCGAAGTGGCCGAACGTATTGTGGCGCGCGAGGGCAGCAAGGCCTATGGCCGCTTGGCCGTCTTGGCGCAATGGCGCTGTGAGGCGCGGATTGCGCTGAACCTGCCACCCGAGGCCTTCACCCCGCCCCCAAAGGTCAGCTCTGCGGTGGTGCATTTAACAGCACTTGAGGCACCGAAATTTCCCGCCGATCAAAAGGTGCTGGAGCGCGTGGTTGCTAAAGCCTTTAATCAACGCCGCAAAATGCTGCGCGCCGCGCTGAAGGGGCTTTGCCCAGATATTGAGGATCGCATCTTGGCGGCAGGGCTGCGCCCGACTGACCGCGCAGAAACAGTCAGCCTTGAGGGGTTTTGCGCCCTCGCCCGCGCTGTCGCGGCCGATTAAGGCAAGAAAACCCCCGCACCAAGGATGGCACGGGGGCAATGTCATGCAACAAGGTCACGCGCGATTATTCGCCTTGCGCCTCGCTTGGGGCTGCAACCATTGGGGCGGCATCGCTGCCTGCCTCGTCAGATTTGCGCGGGCGGCGGGGGCCACGCGGCGCGCGTTTCGCGCGAGGTTTGCTTTCGGGCGTGTCGACCAAGGTGCTGGCCTCCTCCCCATCGCCATCGGCGGCAATCGCCAAACCATCCGTCTCACTGGGCATGACCTCGTGGCCTGCATCCTGCGAAGTCTCGGCCTCGTCCTCGTTCGAATACCCACGGCGATCATGGCCATTCTGGCCGCCATTATGGCTTTGCTGCTCTTCGCGGCGCGCGTCCATCTCGCGCTGCGCCTCGCTTAGGAGGCGGGAATAATGCTCGGAGTGCTGCAAGAAATTCTCAGCGGCCACGCGGTCATTGCTCAACTGGGCATCACGGGCCAATTGCTGATATTTGTCGATGATCTGCTGCGGTGTGCCGCGCACCTTGCCCTCTGGGCCAGAGCTGTCAAACACCCGATTGATGATATTGCCAACAGAGCGGTTGCGATTGCCCTTTGACCGCGAGCGGTTCTTTGATGATCTCATTGTTCTTATATAGTCCAGTGTTGAAGCCATCCACGGCAGGGTGTCAGGCGGCCTAATGCCAAGTCCGTGCCAATATCCACGATCAGCCTGTGCAATCTGTGCCTTTGTCCAGAATATCGTGGCTGTTATTTCGGGGGAATGTCTTACTAATTCCTCTCCCGCGGTCCCCGCTTGCCATGGCTGAGGGGCGCTTACAAGCGGAAAGTTGCAAAAACGGCGAAATTATCAGCTTTTTTGCCTAGGAACGCATTGCTTGCGCCACCACAACACGCGGCTTGCCTGCCAAGTCATGGATGACGCGCACAGACCGAAACCCTGCTTGAGCAAAGATTTGCGGCACCGTTTCGCCTTGATCATAGCCGATTTCGACCATGACCCCCCCATCACGCGCAAGATAGGCGCCTGCCTGCGCAGCGATCACGCGATATGCGCTCAGCCCATCATGACCATCGGTCAGCGCCGCAGCGCGCTCATGCAAGCGCAGCTCTTCGGGTAGACCTGCATAAGTTGCCTGATCAATATAGGGCGGATTGGATAGGATCAGATCAAACATCGCGGGCTCTGGCAGCGCCGCGAACCATGGGCCCGTGAAGAACTGCAAACGCCCCACCACGCCATGGGTCTTTGCATTTTGTCGCGCGCGGGCCAATGCCCCCTCGTCCAAATCGGTTGCAACCCCTTGCGCCTCTGGCCGCGCGGCAAGCAGGCTGATTGCAATCACCCCCGTGCCTGTGCCCAGATCAAGAAAACGCGTAAAGCCATGCGAGAGTGCGGCCTCTACCAAGGTTTCCGTATCAGGCCGCGGGGCCAAATCCCCTGCCCCAACCGCGAAATCCAATCCCATGAATGCAGATTTCCCAATGATATGGGCCACAGATTGTCCAGCAAGGCGGGCCTCCACCACTGCCTCAAAATCAGTGATGTGATTTTGGGCGGCCAGATCATTGAGACAGGCTGACAACCCCGCCCCTGACAGGCCTGCGGCATGCGCCAATAAAAGGCGTGCATCGCGCTCAGCCTCATCTTGGGGCAAGCGCTGAGACAAACGCGCGCGCGCGGCGGCGTAAAGATCCCGATAGCGCGCGCTCACCCGTCCATCTCAGCCAATAGGGCGGCTTGATCATGGGCGGTCAGCGCGTCAATGATCTCGTCCAAATCACCCGACAAGACCTGATCCAACTTATACAAGGTCAGATTGATCCGATGATCTGTCATGCGCCCTTGGGGGAAATTATAGGTGCGGATACGCTCGGAACGATCGCCCGTTCCTACCTGACTTTTGCGCGAAGCAGCGCGGGCATCATCGGCCTTTTGCCGTTCCAGATCATAAAGCCGCGCGCGCAAGACCTGCATTGCAATCTCGCGGTTGCGGTGTTGTGACTTCTCCGATGAGGTGACGATGATCCCCGTGGGCAAATGGGTGATGCGCACGGCGCTGTCTGTGGTGTTCACATGCTGACCACCCGCGCCTGAGGCGCGCATTGTATCAATACGGATATCGGTTGCGGGGATATTGATATCAACATCTTCGGCTTCGGGCAGAACAGCCACAGTCGCGGCGGATGTATGGATACGCCCGCCTGATTCCGTTTCTGGCACCCGCTGCACGCGATGAACGCCAGACTCGTATTTCATTCGTGCAAAAACACCCTCGCCCACGATCCGTGCGGTCACTTCACGCACACCGCCAAGCTCGGAGAGCTGCTGCTCGATCAATTCAAATTGCCACCCCCGCGCCTCGGCGTAGCGTTGATACATCCGCAGCAAATCGCCCGCAAAAAGGGCCGCCTCATCGCCGCCAGTTCCAGGGCGAATTTCAAGAATGGCAGGGCGGGCATCGGCCGCATCTTTGGGCAAAAGCGCAATGCGCAACGCATATTCAACCTCAGGCAGCGCGATTTTCAGGCGTGCCAATTCTTCTTCGGCCAAGGCACGCATCTCAGGATCGGCCAACATCGCCTCGGCCCCCTGAAGGTCAGATTTGATCTGCTGATATTCGTCAATCTGCGTGACCACAGGTTTCAGCTGCGCATATTCGCGACTGATTGCGGCAATCGCATCAGCGGCGGGGCCTGCGTTTAATTGCGCCTCGAGATACTCGAAGCGCTCGACAATTTGGCGAAGGGGTTCTGCTGGCAACATAGGCAGGGTTTGGCGAAGCGGCGCGGGCGCGTCAAGCCTGATTGATCAGCGCGCGGCCTGCAACGCAGCGACCCAATCGGCCACGCGTGCCGCATTCACCCCCAAATCGCTATAACCAAAGCGAGACCGCGAGAAGATCTGAACCCGCGTCCCCCCCTCATCGGTGGGATCAAGCGTTAGGCTGAGCGCGTCAGGAAAGCCCATCAAACGGCTGCGATAGACATAGGTGACAAAGCCATCCTCTGGTTGGCCTGCCAACAGAACGGCGCCATCGCTGGCGGCCTTCAGCGCGACATCTGCCGCCACATCCGCCAGATTGCGCGGCAACACCAAGGCCTCATCCCCCACCATTAGGGCGAAATTGGGGGTTGATGGCGGCACAGCCAAAGCGGGGCGAATATGATAGCGCGCGGCATCCATTGGCATCACGCGAAAGGCCACCGCCGCAAAAATTACGATGCCAAAAAGCGTTGCAACGGATATGAACAATTTGAACAGCATCTTTTACCCCCAACGATTTATCTTTACGCGAAGCCCATTTCATGCGACACGGGCCGCGCTAGTTATCTGATATCGCTCTTCTGTCCCTCTTTAAAGGCAACAGTGCAGCCTATCTCGCATGACGATTGCCAAGCTGCCACATGGTGTGGGCAGCATAATGACAGGAGACACGGAAATGGCCAATGGCACCGTGAAATGGTTCAATGCAACCAAAGGTTTCGGCTTCATCGCACCTGATGAAGGCGGCAAAGACGTATTCGTTCACATCTCTGGTGTTGAGCGTTCTGGCCTCAAAGGCCTCAACGACAACCAGAAAGTGACTTACGAGCTGGAAAAAGGCCGTGATGGCCGCGAAAGCGCCGTAAATATCACGCTGGTTTAAGGCATAAGCCTCATCCAGTTTGGATTGGAAAAGGTGGGCTTTGGCCCGCCTTTTTCTTTTTGGTTATACGATTTTGGGCATAAGCCCGCCTGTCATGGCCTCGGACGCGCCCGTTTCTGCCGCCTCGCGCACCACATTGGCCAATTTGCGCAACTGATTGGAAAGCGGGCTTGTGCGCCGCCAAATAACCCCGATTTTGCGCGCAGGCGCAGGGGTGCGAAACCGCGCCAAGGCCACGCTCGCAGAGCGCGTCTCAACAGGCACAGCCATTTCAGGGATAAGCGTCACGCCAATCCCCGCCCCCACCATCTGCACAAGCGTTGACAGTGATGAGCCATCCATCACCTCGCGCGGGGTATTTGCGCCAAGCGCGCAAAAAGACAGGGCTTGGTCGCGGAAGCAATGCCCCTCCTCCAACAAAAGCAGTTTCATTTCCCGCAGGGAATTGGCATCGGGCACAGGCTTGCCCGCATCTTCGGGCGGCCGCACAAGAATGAAATCTTCTTGAAACACCTCCACCTCCTCAAAGCTGGGCTCAGATATGGGCAGGGCCACAATCGCCGCGTCCAACCGCCCTTCGGACAATCCCGAGATCAAGCGCGGGGTGATCGTTTCACGCAACGCCAAATTGGCCTGCGGGTAATACTGCCCCATCAAGCCCACCACACGGGGCAAAAGATATGGCGCAATGGTGGGGATCACACCAAGACGCAGGCGGCCCAAATCATCACCGCGCGCCGCACGCGCGCTATCGCCCAAATCGTCAACCTCGGCCAATATCCGCTGCGCACGCGCCAAGAACCCAACCCCAAACGGGGTGGGTCGCACATGGCGCGCGGCGCGCTCGAACAGGGCCAGACCCAAACCATCCTCTAAGGCTTGAATTTGCATGGACAAAGCGGGCTGCGAGATCGCGGATGCGGCGGCCGCATGTCCAAAATGACCATGCGCGGCCACCGCGACCGCATATCGCAACTGTTTCAAGGTGATATTAGCCATAACAAAACCTGATCGCTTACATCAGAAAATCAAAATTAAACTAATCGCTCACTGATGCTAAAACAAGCCTAATCGCCGTTTGCATGCGAGTCCGTGCAACGGCCCTCTGATCACCGAAAACCGCACCCCGATGATGGGGCCTGCATGAGACAACCCAAAAGGAGACTGCCCTCATGGATGGAAATAACATTGGCAAATGCCCCGTGATGCATGGCGCGCAAACCGCGCTTGGCACAACTGTTACCGATTGGTGGCCAAATGCGTTGAACCTCGACATTTTGCACCAACATGATCGCAAGACCGATCCGATGGGCGAGGCTTTTGATTACCGCAAGCAATTGGAAAAGCTCGATATCGATGCGCTGAAGAAAGACATGCACGCGCTGATGACCGACAGCCAAGATTGGTGGCCTGCAGATTGGGGCCATTATGGTGGCTTGATGATCCGCATGGCCTGGCACGCGGCGGGCAGCTATCGCACCGCTGACGGTCGCGGCGGCGGCGGCACTGGCAACCAGCGTTTCGCGCCTTTGAACTCTTGGCCCGACAACACCAACCTCGACAAAGCCCGCCGCCTGCTGTGGCCAATCAAGAAAAAATACGGAAATTCCGTATCTTGGGCGGATTTGTTTATCCTCGCAGGCAACATTGCTTATGAATCCATGGGCCTCAAAACCTTTGGCTATTCCTTTGGCCGCGCCGATATTTGGCATCCTGAAAAAGACATCTATTGGGGCGCAGAAAAAGATTGGCTGGGGTCTGAGCGTTATGCCGAAGATCGCGGGTCTGAGACATTGGAAAACCCGCTTGCGGCGGTTCAAATGGGCCTCATCTATGTGAACCCAGAAGGTGTGAATGGTCAGCCCGATCCGCTGCGCACCGCGCATGATGTGCGCGTGACCTTTGCCCGTATGGCGATGAATGACGAAGAAACCGTGGCCCTGACCGCAGGCGGTCACACAGTGGGCAAGGCGCATGGCAATGGCGATGCGGCCAATTTGGGTGCTGACCCTGAAGGTGCCGATGTGCATGAGCAGGGCCTTGGCTGGAACAACCACACCACCCGTGGCGTGGGCCGCGACACTGTCACCTCGGGCATCGAAGGTGCTTGGACCACCCACCCCACCAAATGGGATAACGGCTATTTCCATTTGCTGCTGAACTATGACTGGGAATTGAAGAAATCCCCCGCAGGGGCATGGCAATGGGAACCTGTAAACATCAAGGAAGAGGACAAGCCCGTTGATGTCGAAGACCCATCTATCCGCTACAACCCGATCATGACGGATGCGGATATGGCGATGAAGATGGATCCCGAATATCGCAAGATTTCGGAAAAGTTCTATGCCGATCCTGAATATTTCTCGGAAACCTTCGCCCGCGCATGGTTCAAGCTGACCCACCGCGATATGGGGCCAAAGGCGCGTTATTTCGGGCCAGATGTGCCTGCCGAAGATCTGATCTGGCAAGACCCGATCCCTGCGGGCTCCACGACTTGTGATGTGGATGCGGTCAAGGCGAAAATCGCGGCAACGGGCCTGTCCATCTCCGAGATGGTCGCGACCGCATGGGACAGCGCACGCACCTTCCGTGGGTCTGATATGCGCGGCGGTGCCAATGGCGCGCGCATTCGTCTGGCCCCACAAAAGGATTGGGAAGGCAACGAGCCTGCCCGCCTGCAAAAGGTGCTGGCCGCATTGGAACCCATCGCCGCGGAAACAGGCGCAAGCCTTGCGGATGTGATCGTTCTGGCGGGTAATGTCGGTGTGGAGCAGGCGGCCAAAGCCGCAGGTGTCGAGATCACCCTGCCCTTCACGCCAGGCCGTGGTGACGCCACCCAAGAGCAAACCGACATCGACAGCTTCGAAGTGCTAGAGCCCGTCCATGACGCGTTCCGCAACTGGTTGAAAGCGGATTACACCGTGCAACCAGAGGAGCTGATGTTGGATCGTGCACAGCTTTTGGGTCTGACAGCGCCCCAAATGACCGCATTGATTGGCGGTATGCGTGTGCTTGGCACCAACCATGGCGGTAGCGCGCATGGGGTGTTTACGGATCGTGTTGGCACATTGTCGACCGATTTCTTCGCGGCGCTGACCGACATGGCCTATAAGTGGGAACCTGCAGGGTCGAACCTCTACAACATCGTGTCTCGCAAAACAGGCGAAACAAAATGGACAGCCACCCGTGTGGATTTGGTTTTTGGCTCAAACTCAATCCTGCGCGCTTATGCCGAACTTTACGCACAAGACGATAATGCCGCGAAATTCGTGCATGATTTCGCCGCTGCGTGGACAAAGGTGATGAATGCAGACCGCTTTGACGCGGCCGCATAAAGCAGGCAGGTAAGAAAAGACAGGCGCGCGCCCCAAAAGGGCGCGCGTTTTTTATCTTTTACAGACCAGACCTGCCTGCTAGCCCTAGGCGCATGCAAACGGCACTTATATTGATCATTGCCGTGGCTGTTGCGGGTCTGTTGATCTGGCCACCTTTGGCAAAATCGACCCTCTGGCGCGCTATGGTTGGCGCTTGGCACAGATATGCTTGATGGGCAGGGTGTGATCCGATCCCCCGCGACAGAAACGGGCCCCGCAGCCCTGTTTTTGGTGTTTGAGCTGATTGTGACCGTGCAAGGTTTCGAAATGGTGCGGTATATGGGGGCAGAGTATGCCCCCGCGTTACGGATCCGCGCCATGCATATGGCGCTGCTTATCGCCACGCTGATCTATATGGCCTATCTTCTGCCCCTCAGCCTAATCTTTACGCCCGCCTCGCAAGCTGTCATTGGAACAGCCATTATCGACATGATGGGCCGTTTGGCCCCAATCCTTGCTCCGCTTTTGATGATTTCGGCGCTGAGTGCCCAGTTCAGCGCCGCCTTGGCCGATACGGGCGGATCAGGCGGGCTGCTGGCATAATTGACCCGCGACCGCATCGGTGCGCGCCACGGCTATGTCATTTTGGGCGCAGTTGCGCTGATCCTTACATGGGTGGGCGATGTGTTTTCCATCATCGGCTATGCCTCCCGCGCCTTTGCCTTTTATTACGCGCTGCAAGCCGCGATTGCGGCGGCAGGCGCGGGCAATTGGCCAAAGCGCCTGTTCTTTTTTGCGATGGCCCTCCTGGGTGGGGCGATCACCCTATTCGGCACTTCGGGCGAATAGGGGCTCAGCCATTAAGCGCCCCACGCGCAAGGCGGGCCTAATCCCCGCCAATTGGCACATATGCCATGCCATCACTTGGTTGGACGACAGGGCAACGGCACCTGTCTCGGCCTCGATGGCATCAATGACATCTAAGGTGCGCAAATTCGTGCAGGATAAAAATACCGCTTCGGCCCCACCCCGTTGCAGCAGCGCCGTTGCCGCGCGGGTGACAGACGGGCCATCGATGAGCGCAACTGCATGTTCGCGCGCCTCGTTAAAGGTTCCGAACACGGGGCTTTTTACCCCTTGTGCCGCGACTGCGGCGCGCAGGCGGCTTGAGACCTCGGGCACATAGGGTGACAAAAACGCCAAGCGCGTGATCCCCATATGACGGCAGGCCGCCACGAGCGCCGAAAGCGGGTCGGTCACATGGGTTGCGGGGCATCCTTTGCGCAGCAATTCAGCCACCCGCCCCGCCCCGATCACCGATGTCGCCGAGGTGCAACCATATCCCAATACATCAAAATCCAAAGCGGGCGGCATAAGGGCGGCGGCATCGCTTAGATGCCCCTCCATCGCAGCAAGACTGTCTGAACTGACGGTTTCAGCACTGGGGACACGGCTGATATACAGGGCCACTTCCTCTTGAGGCAAGATACGGCGCAGATCGTGTTCTAGCGTTTCATCGGATTGCAACACAACCATGCCCAACACGGCACGCCGCCCCAAAATAGGTGCAATAGTGTAGTCAAACACATCTTCCATGGCCAAGGGCCCCATGCGTGATCGCGATTACCCTCTATGCTGCGGGGGTTTTGCGATAAATCATGCACGCCCTGCGACCTCTAATGGCCTATTTGCGCCGCTTTTGCCCCTTAGGCCAAGTCACCCATGCAATAAGAAAGACCAAGATAGAATTTTCTTATCAAGTGAAATCATCCATACGCAACTCATTGAATATGATAGCGTTTTCAACACTGCCAAGGGGCATGAGATCTGCAACCTATCTTATAGAAGCGTATTTATGCTGCATTGCTGCTACCCGATTAGCCCGTTACAATCGCATAAACAAAGCGCAAACAGACCAACGCAAGGAAGAGGCCAAAGGCCAATTCCAAATGCCGCCGCGACAGGCTATGCGCCAATTTCACACCCAAATTAGCAGTCAGAAAGGTGGTTGGCACAAACAGGATCATCCCCAAGAAAGAGACATATCCGATGGCATCCATCGGTAAACCCTCTTGGCCGAGGCCCGCGATCATGTAGCCAATCGCGCCGGGGACCGAGATCAAAACCCCAATCCCTGCCGATGTGGCCACCGCCTGATGAATGGGGCGGCCATGCAATGTCATGATCATATTCGAAATCTGACCCCCACCGATCCCCATCAGGGCCGACAAAAGGCCAATCAAACCACCATAGGAGTAAAGCCCGGCCCCCGTGGGCAAATCAGCGCCCAAATCCCATTTCTTTGCACCAGAGATCATCTTGATCGCATTGGCCCCCGCCACCACGACAAAAACGATCTGAAAGATGAATGGCGGTGCAAAACGGGCCAAACCCGCGCCGATCAGCACACCTGCCAGAATGGGCAGCGCCCATGATTTCAACAGCGCCTCGTCTACCGCTCCGCGTGCCCGGTGGCCCATATAAGAGCGGATTGAGGTAGGAATGATAATGGCCAGTGAGGTGCCAACCGCCAACGGCATCCGCACCTCATCTGAGAGGCCCAAGAAGCCAAACACCTCATAAAGCACAGGCACAATCATCGCGCCCCCACCTACGCCGAATAGCCCCGCGAGCACGCCCGTCACTGTACCCGCTGCAAGCAGCATTACCGCCACGATGGCGAATTCCGCCGTCATGAAATCCATTTATTCACTCCAGAAAATGCGCAGCCCCCGTCACGGAATGTGCACGGCACGAGCGTCACTTTGAAGCCCATATACGAAAGCATCGTGGCGCTGCCAAGCGTAGAAAAGCATCTAAAGGGTGCCGTCAATCACGTAGGCCAGAATTTTCGCAACCTGTGCGGGCGTCTCAGTAACGGCAAAGGCCGCCGCATCAACCTCTTTTAGCGCGTGTTGATGATCTGCCCCATGCACTACAATCAGCGACTTGCCCAAGGCCGCAGCATATCCCGCGTCAAAGGCGGCGTTCCATTGTTTGTATTTCTCACCAAAGCGCACAACCACGATATCGGCATCTGCAATCGCCTTACGGGTGCGAATCGCGTTTATCTTTGCGCCTTTGTGATCGTGCCAGAATTTCTGATCCTCAGCTCCCAAAATGGCCACGCCGCAATCATCACTAGCGGCGTGATCGGTCACAGGCGCGGTAAAGCGAACAGACAGGCCCGCTTCGGCACAGGCGGCGATGATCTCCTCGCGCCATGTCGTGTGAATCTCGCCCGAAAGGTAAACTGTTAAATCCATGGGTTCTCTTCCTGTCTCGTGGCGCGCTAGGCTGCCAATCCTGTGATCTTATCCCAAAGGGCCTGAGGCACATCCACCGATGTCTCCCGCACCCGCCCTTGGCCTGGAACACGCGCGCCCTCTTCTTCGGCCACAGCCTCCAACAGTCGGGTGATCCGCGCGCCAAACTGATCGCTAAATGTGCTCGCATCCATCGCAAAATAGAATTGACCCAATCTATGCGGCGGCCCATCTGGCAATTTCAGCCCCCCAACATCCAACGAATTGACCGAGCCCGTCATCGCAGCGGCCAAGACCTCGGCCATAATGCCAAACCCCCACCCCTTATAGCCGCCCGCACTCAACAATGCGCCTTGCAAGGCCGCTTCGGGATCGGTTGTTGGGCGGCCTTCGGCATCTACTGCCCAACCCAATGGGATCTCCTCCCCTGCATATTTCGCCATGGTGATTTTCCCCAAAGCCACAGCCGAGGTTGAGAAATCAAAATGCACCGACAGCCCCCCTTGCCCATCAGGCACGGACATGGCGACGGGGTTGGTGCCGATGACGCGCCGCTTGCCATTTGGCGCCGCCACAACGGGCGAGGCGTTGGTAAAGCCGATGCACAGCTTGCCCGCTTGCGCGATTTGTTCGGTAAAATAACCAAGCGAGGTGCAGGTATGGCTTTGCGCCACGGCCAGCATGGCCACGCCTGTTTCATCCACCAGATCACAGAATTGATCTTTGGCCGCGGCAAAGGCGGGTTGGGCAAAACCAAGCCGCGCATCCGACAAGATCGCAGCCGCCTTTGGACGGCTAACAACAGGCATGACCTGCCCATCAACGCGCCCAGAGGACAATTGCACACAATAGCTTTCGACATATTGCAGGCCGCAAATCACATTGCCATGCGCCTCGGAATGGGCAGTGGCGCGGGCCACCTCCCCCGCCTGCCATGCGCCCGCCCCATGGGCCATGAGCGCGGCTTTGGTCACGGTTTCAATCTCGCTGATCGCCACTTGCGCCATGGCCGCCCTCCCTATGGTCGTTTTGTCAAAGGCTAAGGGCTTGGCGCAGGGGGTGCAAGCAAGTCCCAAAATGACTGCGCCACAGGGCTAAGATGGGCGGCGCAGTTCCTTATTTTACACAGCTCACGGCGGCTATGCGGATCATTAGGGGCAAAGAAGCGCAAGGCGGGGTCGGCTTCGGCCATCGCGGTTTGGGGCAAAATCGTGATCCCGATACCCGCCCGCACAAAGGCCAAAAGTGCCGTGGTATTGCGCGCCTCAATGCGGCAATCTTGCAATCCTTCGGTCACGCTGGGGTGATCCACCAGATCGCAAAGCGGGTTGGCAATCAGCGGCTCGTGGATCAAATCTTGCCATTGCACGCCGCGCCCCTTGGTCTTCTGCGCAAATCGCCCGTCATGGCGCGCGACAATCCCCAAAGGGTCGCTCAAAATGAGCTCCGCCTCAACGGATGGCGCGGCATTGGCACGCGGGGATTGCGAGATTATCCCAATATCCATCTCGCCCATTGCCACTTGTGTAATCACACTGGCGGTGTCGCTGTCGCGAATATCAAGGCGCACATCAGGACGGGCCTGCGAAAAGGCCAAAACCGCGCGCGGCAAAAGCGTGATGGTCGCAGAAGGCACCGCCATGACCCGCACAGTTCCCGCCAAAGATCGCGCATGGCGCGCTATGGCATCGAGACTGCGGGTATAGGAATTGGCGGCGCGCCGCGCCTCCTCCAACACCAAACGTCCCAAAGGGGTGAGGCGATTTTTGCGATCCGTTTCAAAGAGGGGCGCGCCCACTTGGGCCTCAAGCTGTGACAGAGCCATCGACAGGGCCGATGGCGTGCGCCCCAATTTCTGGGCCGCAAGCGCCAAGGCCCCCTCTTCGGCCACGGCCAAAAACACGCGCAACATCTCTAACTTGATCATATTTCAGAATTCTTGAAATTTATTTCAATAATTTGAGATTGCCTGAAGTATACCCTCCTGTCTAGGCTGAACGCGCGGTAACAAGGGACAGGTTTATGCAGGGTCAGAATTTCATCGATGGCATGTGGCGCGATGGCGTAGCGCAGATTGCGAATATCAACCCATCTGACACCAGCGATGTGATTGGCCATTTCGCCCAAGCCAGTAATGAAGATTTGACCGAAAGCTTGGCCGCGGCGCGGCGTGCACAGGCCGAATGGTGGGCCATGGGCATTGAGGCGCGGCACAATGTGTTGATGGCAATCGGCACAGAGATGATGGCACGGGCCGATGAACTGGGCGAGATAATTTCCCGCGAGGAGGGAAAACCGCGCGCTGAAGGTCGCGGTGAGGCCTATCGCGCAGGCCAATTCTTTACCTATTTCGCAGCAGAGGCGCTGCGCAATCAAGGCGACCATACCGAAAGTGTGCGCGGCGGCATTGAGGTGGATGTGCGCCGCGAACCTGTAGGCGTTGTGGCGATCATCAGCCCCTGGAACTTTCCAATTGCAACGCCCGCGTGGAAAATCGCGCCGGCATTGGCCTTTGGCAATGCCGTGATCTGGAAGCCTGCCAACCTGACCCCTGCAAGCGCCGTGATGCTGACCGAGATCATCGCCCGCCAAAACATTCCCAAAGGCCTGTTCAACTTGGTTATGGGCGCAGGGGGCACGATTGGACAGGCTTTGGTGGAAAGTGCCGCGGTGGATGCCATAAGCTTTACAGGCTCGGTTCCCGTGGGCCGCGCCATTGCCGCATCAGCCATTCCCAATATGACCAAGCTGCAAATGGAAATGGGATCAAAGAACCCTATGCTCGTGATGGAGGATTGCGACCTTGATCTGGCTGTGGCCCATAGTGTGAATGCGGCTTTCGGGGGCACGGGTCAAAAATGCACCGCCGCCTCGCGTTTGATTGTGCATGAGAAAATCCACGATGCTTTTGTCGATAAATTGATCGCGGCCACAAATAAGCTCGTGGTTGGCCCCGCCCTAGACAGCGCCACGCAAATCGGCCCTGTGGTGAGCGAAGCCCAGCTTAACAGCAATCTTGATTATATCGCCCTCGGTCAATCCGAAGGGGCCGAGCTTTTATGTGGCGGAACCCGCGCTGATGCGGAAACCACAGGCCATTTCATGCGCCCTGCGGTCTTTGCCAAGACCCGCAATGATATGCGGATCAACCGCGAAGAAATGTTTGCCCCCATCACATCGGTGATTAAGGTCGGCAGCTATGCCGAAGGGCTAGACGTTGCCAATGACAGCGAATTTGGCCTCACCGCAGGGATCATGACCAAAAGCCTTGCCCGCGCCGCCCATTTCCGCGCGCATATGCGGGCGGGCTGCGTGATGGTGAACCTTCCCACCGCAGGCACAGATTACCATGTGCCTTTCGGGGGACGGGGGGCATCCTCCTACGGGCCACGCGAACAAGGCCGCTATGCCGCAGAGTTTTACACGACAGTCAAAACCTCTTACCTTGGGGTCACGGGGGATTTGGAATGAGTGAAACAGGTGCGATGCATCCCGTGCAAAACCCGCTGATTGACGGGCTGCAATATGCCAATTGGTCGGAAAAAGTCTTTCGCCAGATGCGCGAAGGCGGGGTGGATGCGGTTCATGTCACGATCACCTATCACGAGAATTTCCGTGAAACGGTTCTCAATATCGAAAAATGGAACCGCTGGTTCGAAACCTATCCAGACCTGATTTTTCAAGGCTTTGATGCAAGCGATATTGCCCGCGCGCGCGCCTCAGGGCGCACGGCAATTTTCTTTGGCTCGCAAAACCCCTCCTGCATCGAAGATGACATTGGGTTGGTCGAGGTGCTGCATCGCTTAGGTCTGCGGTTCATGCAATTGACCTATAACAACCAATCTCTGCTTGCCACGGGCTGCTATGAGGCCGAGGATACAGGCCTCACCCGCATGGGGCGCGAGGTGGTGGCCGAGATGAACCGCGTGGGTCTGGTCATCGACATGAGCCATTCGGGCGAGCGCTCGACCTTTGAGGCGATGGAACACTCCACCCGCCCGATTGCAATCACCCATGCAAATCTGGCCAGTTGGCACCCTGCCTTGCGCAATAAATCCGATGATCTCTTGCGCGCGCTTGGCCAATCGGGGGGGATGCTTGGTTTTTCGATCTATCCCCATCACCTGAAGGGCGGGTCTGCCTGTAGCTTGCAAAGTTTCTGCGACATGGTTGCGCGGGCCGCCGATTCGATGGGCGTCTCGCAGATCGGCATTGGAACGGATCTATGCCAAGATCAACCCGACAGCGTGGTCGAATGGATGCGGGTCGGGCGTTGGACAAAAAATATCGACTATGGCGAAGGCAGTGCCGCGCAGGCGGGGTTCCCGCCAATGCCTGATTTCTTTGCCGACAATCGCGATTTTGGCCGTTTAGCTGCAGGCCTGCGTGCGGCGGGGTTTGACGCGGGCAATGTCGCGGCAATCATGGGTGGAAATTGGCAGCGCTTTTTCGGCGAAAGTTTCACCCCCGCTGTGCAGGCTGTCCCTAATACAAAGGCCGCGCAATGATGGATCGGACGGCGCCCCATATCATGGGCCTTGCGCCGATTGCGCTGCGGGCGCCTAATACGGTCATGCGCCTCGCGCGGATGGGATCAGCCCACCCCACGCGGCTGTCATTTCTGCGCATCTTGCTGCGCCGCATTGAAACCGAAGGGTGGCGGTTTGAGCGGCGTAGCTTTGATCTTGACGAAAACGGTGTTGGGTATGCCGTCTATTGCCTGCACGGGCCTAAGCGCAGTTATAGCCTTGTGGCCTTTGCCCATGATCTGCCCGCAGATCAACGCTCGGATCGGGTGATTGCGACTGCGTGGGATGCTACCTTTACCCTCTTTGATGGTATCCCCACCGCAGATGATATCACGCGGCTAAGCGCCAATGTGCCCCTGCAAGAGGCAGGGCGCATCAGCCCGCGGGAATTATCCCTCAGCCGCGCCAATCGGTCGGTCAGGTTGTTTGATCATGTTGTGGCCCGTTTGGCCACGGGCCAACAGCCAGAACGCGATGCGCTTGATGAGGTGGGCTATTTAATGCGCACAACCGCCGTTTATGGCTCGTCCAAATTCGGGGCGGCGGAAAATGCCGATATTGCCACGCGGCCAGAATTATGCGCGCCGTTCCAAGCCGAGATGATGTCGGTTTGGCTGACCCGCAGCTTTACCATCGACCTTGTCAATCATCTGGCCCGCGCCAAAGGCGGGGCAGAGGCCACAACGCTTGCGCCCGCATTGGCCCGCAGTCTTGGGGTGGGAAATTCTACAGGTCTTGGCATGGCCCCGTTCTTAGTCCGTCACCCTGCCCTTTTGGACGCATGGGTGCGGGTGCGCGAAACGGCGCTTGCACGGGTGCGCGGCCAAAGACGGATGTCAGAGGCAGATTTGCGCACGCTGATCGCGGGCTGCGAGGCTGCGCGCGACACGGGCGCGACATGGCGTTCAAGTCACCCTGTGCAACTGGCCAAATTGGCAGATCTGCGGTGGGATTTGGAAAAGCTCCATCATCATCTCACCACAGGCCGCGGACATTGTGCGAAAGACCTGCCATGGAATGCGATATGGCACTGGGGGGAAGCGCATCTAAGCCTTGAGGGGCAAGAAATGCTCTTGTCGATCCTGCTTGAACCCTGCGGCGCGCTGATTGACGATTTGGAAATATCGCTGCGCGCAGACGAGCCACCCACTCCCCCGATTGAGGGGCAAGCGCGGCTTGGCGATCTGCGCCGCGCGATTGAGGGCCGTTACGACTGGGCCTTGTCCTATGATTTCTCAACCCAAGAAGCACGAGCGCGGTTCTGGTATGTCTCGGAAGAAAAGCTTGAACCCCGCCTCGGCGCGCGCTTCGAGGAAGAGGGCGCAACCCGTGAAGCCCCGCTTGGCATCGCCTATTTGATCCGTCAGGCCTATGACGCGATGGCCGCCTACCCTGATGCCACGCCCGCCTATGCGTTTCTTTTGGCACATCCTGAACACCGCCAAATTCTGCGCCGCCTGCAATGGTTGGAAGGGCGCGAATATGGCGAGATTCACGAAAACCTCATCGGCGCTGACATCCTGCCCATTGATATGATGCGCTATAAGCTGGCCTTTTTTGGGGCCAATCACTTTGATCCGCGCTCGGATAAATGGCTGCGCATCAGCCTCTTTGCGGGGCAAGTTTTCCCTGAACATATCTGCGCACCCGCGCATGGGGGGGCAGATGCAGCTTAACGCGGGGGAATGGGCCAGCTTGGGGATAAAGGCCGCGCGTGGCGCGGGCTATTCTTGGGGCTTGGCCGAGGAATTTGGCGCAAGTTTGGCTATCTTAGCGCAATGGGGCATCAATGGCGCGGGCCCTGCCCTTGCGTTATGTGCCGCGCAGGCCGTTTTGGGTCTGCCGCAAATGACCGAGATTGACGTGGGCGTTTGGGGGCAAGCTGGCGCACCGCTTTGCCCTGTCACTGCGGGCGCGCTGATTTGTGATCTAGGCACGAGCCCGCAAGGTCTTTTGGGCCCAAGCCCTGTGACGCTTGCCGCTGTGGCCGAGCCGCTGATGCTGCTGCCACTAGTGGACGGGCTGGCTGCGCGCGTGGGCCGCGCGGTGCAAATTACAACACCCAAAGCCGCGCTTGTTTTTGGCGGGCTTGGCCCTTTGGCTGCGCGCGACATCACCGACTTTGCGGATCACGCGCGCGATTGCACCCTGACCCTCTGCGCCAAACCAAGCCCATATGGCGCAACTGTTCCGCGCGCGCCCCATCCCCCCCAAATCACGCCAGAGGCCTACGCAAGCCTTGATCGCTTTGCGCTCGCGACAACCGTGCCGGCCACGGCGCAATCGCGCGAGACGGGCGCAGGTGCGGGCTTGAGCGACAATGATTGATCAGAAGGATACCAAACAGCCTACCGCGGAGGTGGCAAAAAGACCAAGACGCTCTTGTCAAAACATATTCAGTTTGCACGAAAATTTCAGCCTCACATGGTTGATCCTCGTGCCGAGACCGGCATGCTAACCCCATGCCAGAAATCGGGTTCGGCGCTGATCTTGCGCCGAGGTCGGACACTAAAACCGAGAATGTCGCAATTGCGTGCAAAATGTCGGTTGAAGAACCTGAAAACCTACAAGTTCGTTGTGAACTTGAAACACCATCTGGGAGGTAATTAAAGATGAAGAAGTTTGCTTATACATCCGTGGCGGCCCTCATGCTGTCCACGAGCGGCGCATTTGCCTGTGGTCAGGTCAGCGTTGGCGCAATGGGTTGGGCCTCGGGCGAGGCCTTGGCGGCGCTGACGGGCTTTGTCCTCGAGCAAGGCTATGGCTGCGAAGTAACCATCGTGCCAACAGACACCGTGCCTGCGGTGACATCTTTGGCCGAAAATGGTCAGCCGGACATTGTTCCCGAGGTTTGGGTAAACTCAGCCACTGTGTATGCTGGTCTTGAAGCTGAGGGTAAAGTCATCACAGCCTCGAACACATTCTCAAACGGTGGAGAAGAAGGTTGGTGGGTTTCCACCGCGGCTGTTGAAGCTAATCCGGAACTTGCCACGATCGAAGGTGTCTTGGCCAATGCCGAATTGGTCGGTGGGCGCTTTAACAATTGCCCCGTTGGTTGGGGCTGCCGCATCGTGAACGATGCGTTGAAAGTTGTATTTGATCTTGAAGGAAACGGGATCGAAGTATTTGATCACGGCTCTGGCGCAAACCTTGCTGCATCAATCGCAGCAGCAGACGAAGCTGGCGAACCGTGGTTCGGCTATTACTGGGGTCCGACTGCGATCTTGGGGAAATATGATCTGACCAAAGTTGACCTCGGCCCAATTGACGGCCCACAGCATGCAATTAATCAAAACGCAGATGCAGACCCTGCAACTTGGGGGCCGTCAGATTTCCCTGCGGCTACTGTTGTTAACGCTGTCACTGCAGATTTGGCCGAACGCGAGCCAGACGTTGCTGATTTTATGCGCAATATGGAAATGCCCAATAATATTGTCAGTTCGATGCTAGCATGGGCCGAAGAAAATGGCGCATCTGCTGATGAAGCTGCGGCTTGGGTTTTGACCAATCACAGCGACATGATCCTTGGCTGGATGTCAGAGGATGCAGCTACGCGCGTTTCAGCGCTTCTGCAATAATCCAAAACCAATGACAAAGGTCAGCGCTGCAGGGCGCTGACCTCTCTCATTTTTGCAAGGAGGGTAACTTATGGCGTATGATTGGATATTCAGCGCGCTTGGCATGACAGACGCCTGCAAAACCGATAGCGGGCCACTTTTGTCATTGTCATCTTTGCGCAACGAAGCGCCAAACCCATGGGATTTACCCTTTCCTTCGCTTGATACACTTAACGAGGCCTGTGCCGCCTTTCCAAAAACACGGGACTTCACCGCCGCATTAGAAGATGGTTTCCTCTACATACGCCCCGCCCTGCGCACTATTCTTGATCCGCTGACCCAGCCCCTGTCATGGGCGCTAGATGGCGCTTTAACGCTGTTTGTGGAAATGCCCTGGTGGATTTTGGTGCCGCTTTTAATCTTGGTGGCCAAGCTTTTGTCGAATTCCTACAAGGTCGCGAGCATCGTGGCGACGTCTTTCTTGTTTTTACTCTTCGTCGATTACTATGAATTCGCCATCCAAACCCTGTCGATCATATTTGTTTGTACGGTGTTGTGCGTGGCCTTCGGGGTGCCGCTTGGAATTGCCATGTCGCGCTCAGACAGGTTCCAAAACGCAATAATCCCGATTTTGGATATGCTGCAAACCTTGCCGACCTTTGTATATCTGATCCCCCTCATTTTCTTGTTCAATATCACCGAACCCAAGCTCTATGGTCTTGCGATTATCCTCTATGCGATTGTGCCTGTGGTTCGCCTGACCAATTTAGGCATTCGCCTTGTGGATCGCGATGTAATGGAGGCGGTCACAGCCTTTGGTTTAACGGATCGACAGAAACTCTATCGCGTGCAAATCCCGCTTGCCCTGCCCAATATCATGGCGGGTGTGAACCAAACGATCATGATGAGCCTTGCGATGGTGGTGATTGCCTCGCTCGTGTCAGCCCCGGGTCTAGGAACATTGGTTCTCGATGGCATCAACAACCTGCGCCTTGGTGTTGGCTTTTTAGCGGGTTTTGGCATCGTGTTGATCGCGATTATGCTTGATCGCGTCTCCAAGGCCGCCTTGGCACGTATCGACAAGTCGAACAAATCATAAGCACCGCAGAAGGGACTAAGAAACCATGGCTTTGGGTGACGTGAAAATCTCGGTGCAAAACCTATTTAAAATCTACGGCCACAATCCACGCGCCGTGCAAGACAAGGTTTATGATGGCATCGACAAATCCGCCTTCATGCAGGAAACGGGGCATGTTCTGGCGTTGAATAATATCAACGTGGACATGCGCGAGGGGCAAATTACCGTGGTGATGGGCCTGTCTGGCTCTGGCAAATCCACGCTGATCCGCCACCTCAACCGATTGATCGAACCGACCTCAGGGCAGATCTTTCTCGATGGCACAGATGTTCTGGCCATGGATGAGGAGGCGCTGCGCGATTTGCGGCGGCGGTCTATGTCGATGGTGTTCCAGAAATTCGCGCTTTTACCCCACCGCACCGTCTTGGCCAATACAATCCTTGCGCCCGAGGCGCGCGGCGAGAATATCAAACAAGCCGAGAATGAGGCGCGCAAGTGGTTGGCCCGTGTGGGTCTTGAAGGGATGGAAGACAGCTATCCAAGCCAGCTTTCAGGCGGGATGCAGCAGCGCGTGGGTCTGGCCCGCGCTTTAACCTCAAACGCCGATGTGATGCTGATGGACGAGGCATTTTCCGCGCTTGACCCGCTGATCCGCACCTCGATGCAAGATTTGCTGTTGGAATTGCAACGTGACCTGCACAAGACCATCATCTTCATCACCCATGATTTGGACGAGGCGTTGAAACTGGCCGATCACTTGGTAGTTTTGAAAGACGGCTATATCGTGCAGCAGGGCGACCCGCAGGAGATATTGCTGCGCCCCGCTGCACGCTACATTGAGGAATTCATCCAAGACATCAACCGCGCCCGCGTTTTGAAGGTGAAATCCATCATGAGCCCCGCCAAGACAAAGCGCGGCTGCGGTGATGTCGTGCGGGGCGATGATACGCTAGAGGCGGTCATCAACGCCCATAAGGGCCGCGTTGATGGCACCTTTGCCGTCTCTGACCCGAACGATGCCACCAAAATCATCGGCAAGGTGAAGATGGAAGATATCTATCGGGCTTTGGTGCGCCCACAGATGCAACATGATTAAGTAAATTAATTCATAGCGGGGCGGCTTTGCCCTGCCTCGATGATCTATGTAAATCTATTGCGCGGCGCGCGCTGTTTGCGCCAATTTACACTCCGCCCAAAGATCAGACAGGGCCTTGACCAAATGATTCATCGCATCTGCGTCGTGAACAGGGCTTGGGGTGATGCGCAGGCGCTCTGTGCCTTTGGGGACTGTGGGATAGTTGATCGGCTGGATATAGATGCCATGCTCATCCAAGAGCCTGTCTGAGATATAGCGGCATTTCACAGGATCACCGACCATGACGGGAATGATATGACTGTCATTGGCAAGATGGGGAATTCCCGCTGCATCCAGACGCACGCGCAAGTCTGATACCCGCTCCTGATGAGCCGCGCGTTCCGTCTGGCTTTTTTTAAGGTGGCGTACAGCGGCGCAGGCCCCAGCCGCAACCGCGGGCGGCAAAGCGGTCGTAAAGATAAAGCCACTTGCAAAACTGCGGATAAAATCAACTAGTGCGGCGCTGGCGGCAATATAGCCCCCCATCACCCCATAGGCCTTGCCAAGCGTGCCCTCAATCACAGTCAGACGATCCATCACCCCCAGCGCTTCGGCGATCCCGCCGCCTCTTGGCCCGTAAAGACCCACGGCATGCACCTCGTCGAGATAGGTCATCGCGCCATAGCGATCTGCCAAATCACAAATCGCCGCAATGGGGGCAACATCACCATCCATCGAATAAACTGATTCAAAGGCGATTAATTTGGGCTGCTCCGGCGGCAGGGCCGCCAATTTCGCCTCAAGATCTGCCAAATCATTATGCGCCCATATGATCTTTTGCGCGCGCGAATGACGGATGCCTTCAATCATTGAGGCATGATTGCCTGCATCTGACAGAACAACACAATCAGGTAGCTGCGCGGCCAATGTCCCAAGGGCAGCCCAATTTGACACATAGCCTGAGGTGAACAACAGCGCGGCCTGTTTTCCGTGCAGATCGGCTAATTCCGCCTCAAGCGCGACATGGGCGTGGGTTGTGCCCGAGATATTGCGCGTGCCGCCCGCACCCGCGCCCGTGCGCTCAAGCGCGTCTTGCATCGCGGCAATCACATCGGGGTGTTGACCCATACCTAGGTAATCATTTGAACACCACACCGTGATGTCCCGCGTGCCGCCCTTGTGGTGGTTTTGGGCATGGGGAAAAGCGCCCCGCTTGCGTTCAATATCCGCGAAATAGCGGTAATTGCCTTCGGCGCGCAGCCTGTCGATTTTGGTCGCAAAAAATTTATCGTAATCATAGGCGCTCATTGGTCGCGCGCCTCTAGGATGATCGCGTCCAACAATGCCTCGACCTCTTGCATAGGCCCATCGGGATAGGTGCGGTGACCAATTTGCACGACACCATCCTTTGAAGTAACAAAGATATTATAGGGGCAATGCGCTATATTCGCGGGATCCGCCTCCATCACGCGGCGCGACACAGCTGCGGAGCAAAATAAGAAAATATCTGCCTGATCAAAAATCACCACATCGCTGCCGATATCAGCGGCGGTGCGGTTCAGCATATCGCCCGTATATGAGCGATAATCAATGACCAAGCCTCGCCCGATAATGGTGTTCTCCACCGCAAAGGTAGCATCTTCGAAACTGCCGTAATAATCGAAAAACACCGCTTCTTGCGCGCAGGCCTCTTGTGCAGCCAGAGCTGCGACAAGGCCAGTCATAAGACCAACAAAGAGACGGGGGGCGGTGCAGCACGACATAGGCCGTAGTCCTTTAACAAATGGCAGGCAGGGGCGCTCTACGCCCCTGCCCTTCTGGTGGTGTTATGTCAGGCAGTGCCAAACATATCTTCAGTAATCGCGTCATACCAACCAAGGCTTTCCCGATAGGTAGCCTCGCGGGTGGCAGCGTCCTCATCCACTTGGCTAACGAACCCGTCAATTTTTGCGATTTTTTCATCGGTCGCTTCGTAGGTTGCACCAACTTTGATACCATCATTTGTATCAATCAGAGACCAGCAGGTATTCGCAAAACGTGCGGGGAACGCTCGGCCGCCTGCAAGATCAGCGACAATAGAATTGGCACAAACTTTTGCCTGGCTGTTGGCAGAAAAACCTGACTTCGGCATATCACCCTGTGCAGCAGCATCGCCCAGAACATGAACATTTTCATCAATTCTAGATGCTAGATTATATGCTGAGACAGGCGCCCAGTTACCATCAGTAACACCCGCTATTTCCGCGATCCGGCCCGCACGCATCGCAGGTATCACGTTGCAAACGTCAACTTGTTCTACTTGGCCATCAATTGAAACAGTCATCGCGCTTGGATCGACGGACACGTTTGCTCCCCCAAAATCTGGGCCAATCCGTTCGATCATGCCACTGTAGTGGCGTTGCCAACCGTCTTCGAACAAACCCTGTTTTGAAAACTTGTCTTTTGGGTCGACGATCAAGATCTTAGCTGTTGGATTTGTTTCCTTCAGCATATGAGCGACCATTGACACTCGCTCGTATGGTCCTGGAGGGCAGCGGTATGGGTTGGGTGGCGCTACCATGGCAAACACGCCCCCTTCGCGCATGTTGGCCAGTTGGGCCTTCAATAGCTCCGTTTGGCTGCCCGCTTTGTAAGCATGAGGCATAGCGTTTTGAGAAGCTAAGGACCAACCTGGGACACTGTCTTCAATGAAATCAATGCCAGGGCTCAGCACCAACCGATCGTAACTAAGCGATGCGCCACCGGCAAGTGTCACTGTTTTCGCCTGTCGATCTACATCTACTGCCCAATCATGCGCAACATTAATCCCATATTCGGCAGCCAAAGTGCCATAGCTGTGGCCAAGACTATCAATTTCTCTGAACCCACCTAAGTACAAATTCGAGAAAAAGCAGGTGTAGTAACTGCGAGTTGGTTCAACCAATGTCACGTTAATGGCGCCCTGGCTGCTATTCGCAATGTAGCGAGCAGCTGTAGCACCACCTGCACCGCCACCAATCACAACAACGTTAGGTGCTGTCTGTGCTCTAGCAATCATTGGCGCGGCCAAAGTTGCAGAAACCGCAGCTGCGCTGGTTAAAAACTGTCTTCTATCAAGTGGCATGCCAAATTCCTCCCTTTTGGTCACTTGTTACGCTGAATATTACTATTCAACGGCCGTAAAGTATGCTGCCAAAGCAGCAATCTCTTCATCCCCCAACCTATTGGCAATCATGGTCATTACTTGATGATCACGCTGGCCAATTTTGTAGCTCATTAGCGAATGTACGAATGTTGACGGCGCAAGACCAACAATTGAGGGAATATCGCCGCCCGATTGCGCCGCATGACAGGCGGTGCATTCTGATGACAGATACTCACCATAGGCGTAATCGCCCTCAATAGCTAAAATCGCTGCGATTTCTGGGGGTACATCCTCTGTGCTTGTTGGAGTGGCGGCACTATCATAATTACCCGCCTCCGCTACGATGTAGGCCACCAAATCTGCGCGGCTGTCGGGGTCGCTGATGCCGCGAAACACCATACGAGTGCCACGATAGTAGCCTTTAGGATCTTCAAGAAAGCGGTTGAGGCGGTCTTCTGTCCAAAGCTCGCCCTCATTGCCCGCCTCGGTCAGCGTATCAGAATAGCCGTAATCCGAAAGCCCCCCAACGGGGCGGCCCATCAAACCGTTAAGATGCGGGCCCACGCGATTGATCGCGCCATCACCAATCATGTGACATGCGGCGCAGGGGCGAAACGCCGCCTGCCCCGCAACCGGGTCACCCTCGGACAATGCGGGGGAGGATTGCATTACCCAAGACATCAAAGCAAAGGCAAATAGCCCCTGTTTCCCCATCGCCTACTCCCCTCCTTCAGCACGTAAATAAGCGATTATAGCCTCAGCATCCTCAGGATTACGCAGTCCACGATAAGCCATGCGTGTTCCAGACAAATAACCACGCGGATCCAACAAGAAGGCCGTCAATGTTTCATCATTCCAAACAAGACCGGCGTCGCGCGCCTCAACCAAGGCGGGAGAATAGCGGAAGCCCTCTGCATGGCCAGCAGCAGATCCATAGATACCATTGAGCATGGGTCCCGCACCATTACGAGCGCTGTCACCAACTTGATGACATGATCGACATGCCCTAAAGGCTTCCTCGCCCGCTGCAACCAATTCTGGGCTTGGACCTGTTTCTACGGGCGCGGCCTCTTCAGTGGCTGCAACCTCAACCACCTCGGCTGCGGAAGCATCGCCCCCCGTTTCGGACTCTGGCGTCACATCCAAAACCGCCGCGCGCGCAGTGATCTCGACACTCTCAGCGCAGTTTTCCATGCAAACGGCTTCGCTGAACGTAGGCAATTCCACTTCGGCGCGGTCATCCATGAAGAAATTCTCTTCATTGGGCAAACGTACCTCGAGGAAATTTTCATTCGACAATTCGAAATCGTCATCCACGAGATCGTTGGAATACATGATGTAGGCTACAATCGCATAGACATCATCATCGCTTAGGCTTTGAGCGGAACCGTATGGCATTGCACGATGCACATAATCCCAAACAGTTGAAAGGTAAGGCCAGTACGAGCCTACCGTTTTAACGGGATCTTCTCCCTCCAGAGTTCCAAAACCTCCCGCTATCACGGGCCAACGGCCTCTCGCCTCACCAAAGTCTCCGTGACACGCTGAACAATTATCGACCCAAAGTTCTTCACCCGTCCATACATCACCAGAGCCTACTGGCAGACCTTGGCCATCAGGGCGCACGTCAATATCCCATGCAGCGATTTCTTCAGGCAAAGCAGTGCGGCCCAAACCATAGCCGCCATCCCTAGATGGCGCCGCGTTCTCGGCAAGCGCAAATGTTGCAGCCCCAATTAAAAAGGCTGCTGAAAGTCCGACTACCTTATTCATCTTATCCAACCTCCACATTTTCCGCATTTCCGCTTTCGTCCACCGCCCAGGTCTGGATCCCATTATTGTGGTAAATAGAATTCTCGCCGCGCACATGGCGCAGCATTTCCTTAGTTGGCTGCACATAGCCCGTGCTGTCATGGGCCCGGCTTTGCAACAGCAAGGGCCGTCCATCCCAATCAAATTCGAAATAGAAGCGATGCATGGACTTATCCAAGGATGGCCCAGACATGCGGGCTTGTTGCCAGTTGATGCCACCATCCAGTGTTACATCAACGCGCGGAATTGTGCCGCGACCCGACCAAGCTACCCCCGTCAAAACAGTTGGGCCAGGCCCATGGGTGATGGGAGCCTGAGGGCTTGGGTTGGTGATGACAGATTTTGCATCCATCTCCCATGTAAAGCGCCGCGCCTGACCATTTTCGAGAAGGTCAGTATATTTCGAGGTTTCCTCGCGGTGATGCCATGGTTGATCGCCCACTTCGATGCGGCGCAACCATTTCACCCACATATTCCCTTCCCAACCCGGCACAACAAGGCGCAGCGGATAGCCCTGTTCAGGGCGCAGCGCCTCGCCATTCATCTTGAAGGCTACAAGACAATCATCGAGCGCCTTTTCCATAGGGATAGAACGGGTCATGCCCGAGGCATCCGCCCCTTCTGGCAGGATCCATGTGCCATTTGTTTTCACCCCTGCCTCTTCAAGCAGCAGGCGCAAGGGCACGCCTGTATAGACCACGTTGTGGATCATCCCATGGGTAAATTGACACCCGTTCAACTGCGCGCCACGCCATTCCATCCCTGTATTGGCCGCACATTCGAGGAAATAAACGCGGTTCTCACGCGGGAAGCGCATGATGTCCTGCATGGTAAAGACAAGCGGATTATCGACCAAGCCGTTGATCATCAGGCGATGATCTTCGGGGGCGATCTCGGCCACCCCGCCGTGATGGCGCTCAAAGCAAAGACCATTGGGGGTGATGATGCCATCAAGCTCATGCAGCGGCGTGAAATTGACCGATGACACGCTGTCTGCGGTCAGCCAAGGCACGTTACGGCGCACCACATGGGCCTCATGCGAGGATGGCATACCATAGGGCGCGGCATCCACGCCGGGCCCGAGATACTGTGTCCAAGGCTGCATTTCCGTGATCAAAGGATCGGGGGCCGCCTGCGCGTAAACCTTGCCTGCGGCAAGAGCGCCACCTGTAACTGCGGCCCCTTTTAGGAATTGCCGCCGCGAAGGGGTGAAACCATCATCTTTAGCCATGTCAGCTCCTTCAATAATCAATGCGGGCGAGGCTTAGCCCGCAACAACATCCACGCTGGTGTTGGGGTTAACTGTGACAGTGCCTTGCGCACGGATATGGTCTTCGACCACATCCCAAATCGCAGGCCCTTCGGTTCCTTCATTCACGCTGGCCCAACCCGCCACGACATAAGAGGCGGCAGGGTCGATGCGTTCGCCTGTTTCGAGCAGGGTCATCTCGGAAATGCGGCTGCCTGCTGGCGCGTTGACATCAATCCGATATCCCATGCCGCCCACGCGAACCATATCGCCGCCCTGTTGGTAATAGGGGTCAGGGTTAAAGATGTTATCAGCCACATCTTCCATCACGACTTTCAAGAATTCTCCTGTCATTTCAGTACGATAGGCCTGCGGATAGCTCATGGCGGTCGCGTTATAGATATCCTCGCGCTTGATCTCTTGACCCGGCAACACGCTTGGCCCCCAACGGAAACCGGGGGATAGGGCAATCTGTGCGTCCCGTTGGCTGATCAGGGCGTTACAGATCACATCATCCCATGTGCCGTTAAAGTTACCGCGGCGATACAATAGCGACCCCGCGGTGCCGATCAACTCGCCCATCTCGGCCTCAAAGGGCGCGCGGGTCTGCGCAATCAAGGCCGCCATGTCAGGATCAGGCGCAATCACATCTGAGAAAATCGGGATCAACCGATGGGTCAGGCCTTGCAGCGCGCCATCGCGGACGTCCAAATCAACACGGCTGACGAATTTGCCATGACTGCCCGAGGCGATGAGGAATGTATTGCCCACCTGAACTGCGTCAGGCAGCGCATCATGGGTGTGACCTGTCAGGATCACATCAATTCCGGGTATATCACGGGCGAATTGGCGGTCTGTGTCAAACCCATTGTGCGACAGTAGAACGACCACCTCAGCACCAAGGCCGCGCACCTCTTCGACCACCTCGGCGATGCGTTCTCGGCGCAGCCCGAAACTATATTCAGGGAACATCCAACCTGGATTGGCGATTGGCATATAAGGGAAGGCTTGCCCAATAACCGCAACCATTGTACCGCCGCGCTCGAACAATTTGTAATCGTCAAAAACGGGTTCATCCCATTCAGCGTCAAAAATATTCGCGCCCAAGAAGGCAGGTTGCAGCGAATTCTCGACAATCTCATGCACGCGGTCAGAGCCCAGCGTGAATTCCCAATGCGAGGTCATGGCATCCACGCCAAGCGCGTTGAAAAGATCCACCATATCTTGGCCATTGGTGCGCAAAGCGGGCAAAGACCCCTGCCATGTATCGCCCCCGTCCAAGACAATCGCATCAGGCCGTTCGGCGCGAATGGCGTTGACCACAGTCGCGATGCGGTCAAGCCCGCCCATGCGGCCATAACCTTGGGCAAGAGCCGCGAAGTCACTATAGGTTAGCGCATAATCCAGATGACTGCCCTGCGAGATGCCATAGGCCGCGCGGAAATCTGCGCCCGTCAAATGCGGAACCTGCCCCAAGGCAGAGCCCACGCCCAAGTTGAACTCGGGCTCGCGGAAATAAATCGGTTGGGTTTGCGCATGAATGTCAGTGATATGCACCAAGGTGACATTTCCTGCCCCGCCTGTGCCAATCAGATCTTCCTGCGTCAGGGTTTGTTGCGCGGCAAGTTTGGCCCAATTGCCAAAGCCCGATGCGCCATAAAGCGCGGTCGTGGCCAAAGCAGCCTGAAGGAAATGGCGGCGTGCGATCATATTTTGTCACTCACATTCTAAAAATTGCATATGTTTAGATGCAAAATGCCCGCCTCAGGATCCCCAAGGCGGGCAAGCAGCAAATCAGTTTCGAACCGAAGGCCCTTCGACCGTCAGACCATTGCCGCGCGAGGCAACATAAAGTTCCAGCGCAACAAATTCATCACTGCCGATCGCATAGGTTTCTGCGCGTGTATCACGTACACACCCACGGAAACGGTTTTGGACACCATTAAGTCTCGCATTCTTCAAACGATATGTCGGAAAACCATTAATCTGGCCCTGACTTAGGTGATCGGCACGAATACGATTTCCATAATTTTCTTCATGGCAATTAGCACAACTTAATTCCAGCTGCCCAAACCGTGTATAGTATATTTCACGTCCTAACTCCCAAGTTTCATGGGCAGGGCCGTCGATTGCCACGTCGACTATTTGACCCCGTCCAACGGACGCAATGAACGCAGTGATATCAAGCATATCACCAGAATTAATGCCCCAAGGCTCTTCCATACCCATTTGTTCAGTTTGGCATTCCCGGACTTGCATTTCCACTGTTTGGACTGCACCGTGTTCTGCATCCCATTTAGGATATGTGGCACGGACATTCGTCAAATCGGAAGATTGATGACATGAAGAACAGCTCTGCCCATCAGCACCCATAGCCGTGTTGAAAAGCTGTTCGCCGTTTTCAACAAACAACATCCCAGGGTTGTCAAAATCATCCGCTTGCATAGCTTGGGTTTCATCAGCACGGAATACCCAGCCGGAGTAAATGGTGGAAAGTGCTCCCTCCAAATGAGCAGGCGCTGCGGTTCGCACCACCATTTCGATTTCACCATTCACCACGAGATTTGCATCTTCGTCAGCATGCAAAATGCTCGATGATGCTGCCATCCCTAATGCAACGGCGATAGTCGCGATTTTGGACTTAGTGTTCATTCGTTGCTTCCTCCCTCGTGCTGACAATAATCAGCTTACTGAAATCTCAGAACTCTCTTCATAAACCGATCCATCGTCGTCATACCAAGTGAAGTTAAAGGTTCCAGACTCAGTAACCTTTGCTTCGAATTGGAGGTAAGGATTTGTGGATATCGATGGTTCCAAAGTAATATCGATGACCACTTCATCATTTAGGGTGCATACAAATCGATTGATGATTGAGCGTGGTATCACTTCACCATCGCCATTTCGACGCATACCGCTTTCCATCGGATGGCTAATAAGCGTGCGTACAGATACAACCTCGCCTACCGAGGCCTCACGAGGTGCGCGAACACGTGCAGTTACATTCTCTGCCATTTTAATCTCCGTTTCTCAGCCGCCGCAGCCGCCGATTGTAACCTTTACGTTAGACACAGCCTTCGCGAAGGTCCCATCAGACATCTTAGCGATGGCTATGACGTCTTGCTCACCCGCAAGACGAATACGGGTTGTGGCAGCTTGCGAGCCTGCGGCCGGGCCAAACTTAAAAGTTGCTACGTTCGGGTTTGGATTTCCATCGGCAAATATTACGATCTCCTCAGCGCCAGGTGCGCTCACTTCGATTTGAACCGTATTACCGTTCTCTGCGATCTCAGGCGCTATTAGCGTGAGGCCAGTATCTGATGTAGCTGCACCGCCAGTGTAAGCGGAAATAGCTTCACCAGCTCCTTCTGCTAATGACAAATTAGGCAACACTGTCAAAGCGGCAGCGGAGGTAACAGTTGTACCAACAAACTTTCGGCGCGTAAGTGACATGAATTTATCTCCCATAAACGCTCAATTTAGTATTCAGTGAGGGTCAAAAGATAGGCCACCACATCTTCGATATCTTGCGCTGCCAATAGGGGATCAAGAGCCCCTTCCGCAGCCTTTCCTGTGTAAGCATCTCCTGGCCGTGTGTAGCCATCAATTTTATAGAAGCTTGGCATCACTGACCCAGGAAACATCGCCTTGGCGTTGGCTACGATCCCTCGCAACCCGGCCTCATCCCAGCGTGCTCCAACACCATCCAGAGATGGGCCAACTTCACCGTGGAATGGATATTCTTGCAATGCAGTTACCTGATGGCATGCAATACAGTTCCCAAGTCCACGGGTGGTCATAACCTCTTGGCCGCGAACAGGGTCCCCCGCAATTCCGGTCAATGACTGGGCAATTTCTCCGTATTCATTGGCCACAACGGCCGAGGGTGACACAACCTCAGCTTGTGTTGCACCTGCGGACACTCCTAAGAGAGCCGCCAAAATTATATGGCGTGTAAACATTTTTCCTCCCTTGGGCGATTCATGCGCCTCTGTATACAACGGTAAACAAGTGCACCCTTAGATTGCAAGGACGTATTTACTTTTTTGAATAGGTTGTAATGCAAGTCACTGAAATTACTTGCACTTAATACTGTTGCAAAACCAAAGTTTGCTTATTGCGGCAGCTGATCACGCAGCATGCGGGCATGATAGGCCTGAAAGCCCTCCTCGCCCTCATAGCCCTTTTCCAACACCCAATTTAGCATGTTAAAGGTCGTCCAACGCCCAAAAGCGCCAGGGATCATCGCCACCGCGGCATCAGGCGCGGTGGCACCGTCCGGTACATCCTCGGGGAAAAAGAAGATTGTGGGCGTAAACATCACCCGCCAACGCCGCACCATATCGCCCTCCAACAGCGCGGTGCCGTCAAAGTCAACCATTTCGGTGCTGCCATACATATTGACACGCACCACAAAGAAATCATCGGTCAGCATCTGTCCAATTTCGGGGATCACATAGACCTCTTCGTGCATCTGCGTGCAGTAGATGCAGCCGCGCTGTTCGATCATTACGACCAGACGCTTGCCCATCGCATTGGCCTCGTCCAAATCCTCGCGCAGATCACGGAACGTATCCATAATCCAATCGGCGCGGTGCAGCCCATCGCCATCCAATTCCACCGCCACAGCCGACATTGGTAGCAGCGCAAGACCTGCGGCAACGATCATGGTTCTTAGGTTCATATCGCATCCTCCCCTTTTTTGCCGTCTTAACCCAATTGGCGGAAAATCTCGAAATTCTCGATCAGCCATTGGCCGATGTAATTGAGAGCATTGGTCGCAATAAGTACACCAAAGACGATCAAAAGCGCGCCCATGATTTTTTCGACCAGCCCCAAATGACGGCGGAACCGCCCCATCATGCGCATAAACGGCCCGACAAATCCTGCGGCCAAAACAAAAGGCAAGGTCATGCCTAGACCATAGGCCAACAGCAATGTGGCCCCTTGGCTGGCCGTGTCAGTGCCTGCAGCGGTGAACAAAATCGCAGCCAGAACAGGGCCCACACAAGGCGTCCACCCAAAGGCAAAGGCAAGACCGATCACATAAGCTCCGCCATATGACATATTGCTGACCGATCCCGTCTCTGCACGAAACTGGCGATACAAGATGCCAATTCGGACCACGCCGAGGAAATGGAGGCCCATCGCAATAATCAGGGCGGCTGCAATCCAACGCAGGATATCAAACCAATCACGCAGCAATTGCCCAAACACCGAGGCCGAAGCCCCAAGCCCCACAAAGACCGTCATGATGCCCGCGGCAAAGAACATCGCCGCAAGAACCGCACGCAGACGGATTTCACGGGTAATGCCACCACCCTCGGCAACCTGATTTAGGCTTACACCGGCTAGGTAACTGAGGTAGAATGGCACCATCGGCAAAATGCATGGCGATAGAAACGACAACAGTCCCGCAACAAAGGCACCGCCCAAGGTTACATCGAACATGACGCCTCCTACCATTTCATATTCAAATATTCATATTGCATTCACAAATTTGGGCAAGTCAATCTTTGCGCGTGTTGTAACGCTGTTTTTTACGCTTGGGTTGTGCGCGGCCACCGCGGCCTCGGCGCAAAATTTGGAATTGCTGATGGTTGAAGATGAGGGATGTGTGTATTGCGCGCAGTGGCATGCCGAGATTGGCCCTGAATTTCCGATTACCCCAGAAGGGCAAACGGCCCCTTTGCACCAGACCGATATTGATGATCCCCTGCCCGATGGCGTGACCCTTGCGCGGCGGGCGGTCTATACGCCCACCTTTGTTCTGCTCAAATACGGTGCTGAAACAGGCCGCATCGAAGGCTATCCAGGCGAAGAATTCTTTTGGTTTTTGCTCGGCCAGTTGATTGATGCAGCAGGTTAAGCTAAAGCCTGTCGCAACTCGGGACGTGCCACCCAGTCTTGGCAGGATGAACCATGCTTAACGAAGACAGGCCAACAATATTGCCTGACCTCACCGCGCCGATGGACGAGGCCAGTTGGGAAAAACTGCGCTGTGACGCACAGGCCGCCAGCGATGTCCTCAAGGCCATTAGCCACGAGGGCCGCTTGATGATCCTGTGCGCCCTGACGCGCGGCGAAAAATCTGTGACCGAGATTGAAACACTCCTGTCGCAACGTCAGGCGGCCGTGTCTCAGCAGCTTGCGCGCCTGCGCCTTGAGGGGTTGGTGACCGCACGGCGCGATGGAAAGCAAATATATTATCATTTGACAGATGACCGGGCAGCGCGGATCATCGAACTGGTTTACGAGTTGTTCTGCGCCAAAGGGTAAGATCGGGCAAATCGGTCACCCCTGTTCCGGCGGAAGGGAGGGGACGTGCTCGAAGTATTGGGTGAGCCATTGGCCATTGTGCTGATCGGCCTTACAGGTGGTTTGGTATTGGGCCTTGCCGCGCGTTTGGCGGGATTTTGCACCTTAGGCATGATCGAAGATATCCATTATGGTGAGAACACAGGCCGCGTTTACCTGTGGCTTGCGGCACTTGGCATCGCCATTTTCCTCAACCACGCGTTGCATCATTTGGGCTATCTTGATTTGGGCCGCGTGGTTTACCTGCAAAACAACTATACAATAGCGGGCGCCATTATCGGCGGACTGATTTTTGGCTATGGCATGGCGCAGGCGGGCAATTGCGGCTTTACGGCCTTGGCCCGCTTTGGTGGCGGCGATTTGCGCGCGATGGTCATTGCTTTGGTCATGGGCGTTGCAGCCCTGATCGCCCTATCGGGCATTCTGGCCCCGCTGCGGATCTTGTTCTTTGACGCTACCCCTGCGCATGGCACCCCAACAAGCCTTGCCTTTCTTGCAGGCGATTTGGTGGCCCCTTCGGTTTTAGGAATGACCCTTGGATTAACTGTGTTTTTAATCGCTATTGTCAAAACCCCAAAGGCGCGGCTCTTGCGCAACACATTCTGGGGCATGGCGGTTGGGGTCGCGGTGACATGGGGCTTTTTCGGCACCTATTGGGTGGGGCAAAACGGCTGGCAGGCTTGGCCTGTTGTTTCACAAACCTTTGCCGCCTCTATCGGTGAGACCATCCATTACGCGATGTTCTCCTCAGGGCTCGCCGCGAAATTTGGAATTGGCTCCGTCATCGGCGTGATCTCGGGCGGTTTTTTAGGCAGCTTGATCAAAGGGGGCTTTCGGTGGGAGGCCTGCGAAGACCCGCGTGAATTGAAACGCCAATTGTTTGGGGCGGTTTTGATGGGCTTTGGGGCTGTCTTGGCCGCGGGGTGCAGCATTGGCCAGGGTCTATCTGCGATGTCCAGCCTCTCCATCACCGCCCCCCTTGTCGCGGCGGCGATCTGGCTTGGGGCATGGGTGGGCCTGCGCCAGCTGATCCTTGGATTCGCGGCCGAGTCGTAAATATTAGACTTTTCGAATATGTTTTGCTTGGCTATCCTTCCCCCGAAATTTGGGAGGAATGACCATGCAAATCACCAGACGCAATTTGATCTTATCAAGTGCTGCAGCCACCCTGTCAGGCCTTGCCCTGCCGCGCAAACTATGGGCACAGACCACACTAAATATGGGTGATTTTGAGGTGATGACCCTCTCAGATGGCAGCCTCACCTTGCCCGCAGATTTCATCTTTGGCCCAATGGATGACGCGGCCCTTGCCCCCATTTTGGCCGAGGCGGGCGTAGATCGAAACGCGCCGCTGACGCCGCCCTGCAATGTCACGCTTTTGCGCAAAGGCGATGCAACAATCCTGATCGACACAGGCGCAGGCTTTGCTTTTCAAGACACTGCGGGGCAGTTACTTGATGCGCTGAATGCGGCAGGCATTGCAGCAGATGACATCACCCATGTCCTTTTCAGCCATGGCCATCCCGACCATCTTTGGGGCGTGCTAGATGATTTTGACGAGGCAACATTCTTCAATGCCGAGCATATTATGGGCGAAATCGAATATGACTATTGGATGGATCCCAGCACCGTTAATTCTATTGGCGAAGCCCGTGCTGCCTTTGCCGCAGGGGCTTCGCGCCGTCTCGGCATGTTAGGCGACCAGATCACGCGGATCAGTGATGGGGTCGAAATTGTTTCTGGCCTTCGCGCCAAACTAACGCCAGGCCATAGCCCTGGCCACATGGCCTTTGAAATTGCCTCAGGATCGCAACAGCTCATGATCATTGGCGATGTTGTTACCAATGATCATGTCGGCTTCGTGAAGCCTGGGTGGGCTTCGGGATCAGATCAAGATGAGGTACTCGGGGCTGTGACCCGCGCCAGTCTCATGGATCAATGCGCTACTGACGACATAACGATAGTCGGTTATCACTTGCCCAATGGAGGGATTGGCCGCATCACCCGCGCGAATGAAGGGTATAGGTTTGAAGGGATTTAGATCATCACAGCCTTCATAACTGGATTTTTTACAAGCCTTTCGCTGATTTTGGCCATTGGTGCACAAAATGCTTTTGTACTGCGCACGGGGCTATTGGCGCGACATGTGTTTTGGGTCTGCCTGAGCTGTGCGCTGTCCGACGCGATTTTGATAAGTCTTGGGGTGGCCGGGTTTGAGCGGGCGACCGCAGCGCTGCCTTGGATTGCGCCTGCGCTAACCTATGGCGGCGCGCTCTTTCTCTTCAGCTATGGCGCGCTGCGATTTCGAGCCGCATTTGCAGGCGCGGATGCAATCAACCTCAGCGATGTAACCCCGCCGACACGTATTTGGGCAAGTCTGACCGCCTGTTTAGCCATCACATGGCTCAACCCCCATGTTTATCTCGACACAATGGTTCTTTTGGGTGCAGTTTCCGCCCAATTCACTGAGCAGAAACCCATTTTTGCAGCAGGAGCCATTCTGGCCTCTTTTTGCTTTTTCTTCAGTCTTGGCTACGGCGCACGGCTAGCGCGGCCCATTTTTCAGTCAGCCAAAGCTTGGCGTATCCTGGAGGCAGTCATTGGCGGCATCATGTGGGCCATAGCGACAGGGCTACTTATTTCAGCATAGTCGACCAAACTGACTCAGAAGCAGGAATAAGCTTTCTTGAGTTGCAAATCCTATGCTATCGCAGACGTTATGAAAAATGTTCCTGGTGCGAATATTCTGGCCATTGATGGTGGCGGCACGCATTGCCGTATCGCCTATGGTAGCTGTGAAAATCATAGCATGGTTAATATAGGCGCGGCCAATGTCTCGAGTGATTTTGAGGGGGCATTGAACACTATCCTTGGCGGGGTTGAGGCGCTTTGTGCCAAATTGCAAATGCCCGTTGCGGATCTCATCGCCTGCCCCTGCTATATCGGGGTTGCAGGGGTGACTGGGCCACAGATGGCCGCGCGTCTGCGCAAGGCGCTGCCCTTTACCCATGTCCACGTTACAGATGACCGACCCCCTGCCCTACGCGGCGCACTTGGGGCAAAAGATGGCGCGATCGCCCATTGTGGCACAGGTTCTTTTTGGGGACTTCAACTTGGCGGTGCGCAAAAATTTGCAGGCGGTTGGGGCTATGTTTTGGGAGATGAGGCCTCGGCCCATTGGTTGGGGCGCACAGCCCTCAGCGCCACGCTAGAAACCGTAGACGGTCGGCGAGGCGCCACTGATTTCGCGCAATCCTTGCTCGCACTATATGATGGGGCGGCAGGGATTGTGCGCTTTGCCACCCATGCCCGCCCTGATGAGATCGCGGCACTTGCGCCCTTGGTGTGCAGCGCCGCAGCCCAAAATGACCCTCTCGCCCTCGACCTGATGCAGGCAGGGGCGCAAGAGATCACGCAAAGCCTGACAGCCTTGGGATGGCATGAGGGTCTAGATCTTTGCCTCACTGGGGGGCTTGGGGACCAATATCACCCCTATTTGCCACCTGCCCTACAGGCCCGCATCACTGCCCCTGCGGCAGCACCCATCATAGGCGCTCTTGCTCTTGCCTCGGAATTTGCGCGCGAGGGGTTTGCATGAGCGCGCGACATCAACTGATCCGTAACACCCGCTATTTTGATGGAGCCACCCTGACGGGCCCCACCACAGTACAGTTTGACGGGGATGATTTTGTAGGGGCGTTTGGCAAAGATCACCACCTGCAAGGGGCCGCAGAGATTAATCTGGGCGGCGATATTTTATTTGCGGGCTATGTGGATTTGCAGGTCAATGGCGGGGATGGGATCTTGTTCAATTCTGCCCCTCACTGTGACGGCTTGCGGCGCATGGCCAAGGCGCATCGCCGCTTGGGCACCACTGCCTTCTTGCCGACCCTCATCACCGATACCCCCGAAGTCACCCATGCGGCCATCGCCGCCACCCAAGACGCTATCGCAGCACAGCTCGATGGGATTGCGGGCTTGCACCTTGAGGGGCCGCATCTGTCACTGGCGCGCAAAGGGGCGCATGCGGGCGGCCTGATACGCCCAATGACCGAGCAGGATCTGGCACTCTATCTTGACGCGGCGGCATCCCTGCCCTGTTTGAAACTGACGATCGCCCCTGAAAACGTCACAGAAGACCAAGTGGCCCAATTGGCGCGCGCAGGCGTCATTTTGTCCTTGGGCCACACGGATGCAGATTACGATACCTGCCTGCGCTATTTTAAGGCGGGGGTGCGGGCCACAACGCATTTGTTCAATGCCATGAGCCAGCTCAACAGCCGTGCGCCTGGCTTAGTCGGGGCGACCTTGGGCACGGGCAGCGTCAGCGCAAGCGTGATCGCGGATGGGGTGCATGTGCATCCACAATCCTTGCGCGCAGCATGGGACGCAAAAAAGGGGCCATGTGGGCTATTCCTTGTCACCGATGCAATGGCGGTGGCAGGTAGCGACATCACAGAATTTGACCTCGGCGGTCGGTGCATCACCCGAAAGAACGGGGTTTTGACCTTGGCCGATGGCACGCTTGCAGGCGCGGATTTAGACCTGACGCGCGCGGTTCAGGTGATGGTTGAAGATGTCGGCATCCCCCTTGTTGAGGCCCTGCGCGCCGCAACCTCGATACCCGCAGCACTCATCGGCCTCCGCTATGGACAGGGGGCCCTGCACCGTATGATGCGCCTTTCGACTGACACATGGACGCTCACCCCCTTGGAAAAGGATCTGACATGAAACGCTCTGCCATCAATGCCATCATGGCGGATGCCGATGAGATGATCCGCCAATTCGGCTTTGTGCTGCCGCCCTTTGCCTATTGGACACCTGAAGAATTCGCGGCCCGCAAAGATCAAGCCGTCCACCTAATCACCTCGCGCTGTGGATGGGACATCACCGATTACGGCGCGGGCGATTATGATCGCATGGGTCTGTTCTTGTTCACCTTGCGCAATGGTCTGCTCGATGATCTGCGACAGGGGGGCGGAATGTGCTATGCAGAAAAGCTTTTGATTTCAAAGCAAGATCAACTCAGCCCGATGCACAGCCATATCCTAAAGGCCGAAGACATCATCAACCGTGGGGGCGCAAAATTGGTGGTCGAACTTTACGGATCAGATGATCACGGCAATTTCGCCGAGGATCGTGGCGGCACTGTCTTTTGTGATGGTATGCCGGTGGACTATGCTGCGGGACAAAAGCTGACCCTTGCCCCTGGTCAAAGCGTCACGTTGCGACCCGGTGATTGGCATGCCTTTTGGGGCGAAGGTGGCGATGTTTTGATCGGCGAGGTTTCAACCGTCAATGATGATGAAACCGATAACATCTTCCGCGACCCGATCGGGCGTTTTGCTGAGATCGAAGAAGATCAGCCCCCCACCCATCTTTTGGTCAGCGACTATGCGCGATGGTTGGGCTGACCCCTGTTACAGATTTTCTGATGTATAAATATCAAATTCCAAGGCCACACGTTGCGCGCCGCCGCGGGGGGCCGCTGATTTCGCCATGATCAATGTGTTGAGCGTTTCTTGTGCCAGACGCGCCATTGGGTGGGAAATGACCATCGTCAGCGTGCCATCGCTGAGGGCGGCGCGGGTCTCGTCAAACAATTCGTAGCCAACTGTCACAAACCCCTCACGCTTTTCTTGTGCACGCAGGGCCGTCATCGCCCCCGTGATCCCGCCGCCTGATACATAAAGCCCGCATAGATCAGGATGCTCGTGGAATAGTTGATCAACCAAATCACGGGCGGCGGTCGCGGATTCATAGGTCGCAAGCGGCTCAAGCACTGTGAAGGCGGTGTTATGCTCGCGGAAATAGTATCGCAATTTCGCCCCTGAATTTGAACGCCTTCAGCAAGAGCGCATCGCAGCCTTTCGTGAATTCAAGGCAGATGTCGACCAAGGCGGATACCCAGAAGCAGGGCATAGCGTGGCGATTGCGGATTCTGAATATGATGCTTTTCTTGCCAAACTCGGCGCTTGACGCGGACGCGGGCATCCTCACATTTGGCGCTAACACTTGAGACTCACACTCCCACGGGTTTTGACCCGAAGAAAAGGCACAGATCATGTTGAAAGTTGGACTTCTCGGCGCGGGCCGCATCGCGGGCGTGCATGCCACAGCCATTACCTCACACCCCCAAAGCGAGTTGGTCGCGGTATCAGATTTCTATCCTGAGGCGGCTGAAAAATTGGCGGCGCAATATGGCGCCGTGGCGCGCAGCACGGATGAGATCATCGCAGATCCCGAGATTGAAGCAGTACTGATTGCAACCTCGACCGATACCCATTCCGATTTGATGGAAGCCGCCACCCGCGCCGGCAAGGCGGTACTGTGCGAAAAGCCCGTTGACCTGAGCCTTGAGCGCGCGCGCGCCTGCCAAAATGTCGTCGATGCCACAGGCCGCCCTGTGATGATCGGGTTCAACCGCCGCTTTGACACCAACTTTGGCGCGCTCAAACAAGCGCTTACGGCAGGCGAGATTGGCAAGGCGGAATTGCTGTCGATCACCTCTTTTGACCCCACTCCACCGCCTGTCGCATATATCAAAGTTTCTGGCGGGATTTTCCGCGATATGATGATCCATGATTTTGATATGGCAAATTTTGTTATGGGCTCCGCTCCTGTTTCGATCACTGCAACGGCTTCCTCAATCGTAGATCCAGAGATTGGTGCTGCAGGTGATTTTGATACGGCGATTGTTACTTTGCACTATGCAGGTGGCGAATTGGCCGTCATCAAAAACTCGCGCCGTGCGGTTTATGGCTATGATCAGCGTGTGGAACTCCTTGGATCAAAAGGCCTTTTGCAAGCGCAAAATATGCTCGAAAATACCGTTGTTAAATCGGGAATACATGGCGTAACGGGGGCTAAGCCCACCTATTTCTTCCTTGAGCGCTACATGCAGGCCTACAAGGCTGAATGGTCTGCCTTTGTCGCAGCGATCACCGAAGGAGACGCCCTGCCCGTTACCTTGTCAGATGGGGTTCTGGCCCTCGCAATGGCCGAGGCGGCAACAAAGTCCGCGAAAACGGGTCAACCCGTTCTCCTGGCCAATATCTAAGCCAGGGAAACGCATATCAGCAGTTACGGTCTTCGTGAGCAATGCAGCAGTAAGGGTCGTAGTATGATATCCATCTCCCCCTTGCCGATCAAGGCTGCAACATCACGTACATCGCCCAATCTAGGGGCACCGAACCGCACACTCTCTTTTACTCTGTTAGCTGTATTGACATGATGGAGGTTTATCGCGTGTGTTGGGAACGGAATATCGTGATAAAGGAAACGACGCATGCATGACTTAACAACACGTTTGGAGCGACTGTACTCAAGCGCAGTTTATGATGCTTTGCGTGCGCTAGGGCACGACAATTGTGTTTTGCCCCATGGTATCAGCGCCCTGATACCTGGGCAGAAATTAGCCGGCGAAATTTTCACAATCGATGGGCATTACGAAGTAGGTCAGGATCCTCATTCAACACTGCTGAGTTGGTCGACTGTTCTATCAAAAGCACCGTCTGGGAAGGTCCTAATCTGCCAACCTAACACTTACGAAGTTGCATTAATGGGAGAGCTATCTTCTGAGGTGCTTAAGAACAAAGGTGTTAAGGGATACATCGTAGATGGGGCCACAAGAGACGTATCATTTATACTCGAAAATGAGTTTCCGACTTTTTGTCGCTTCAACACCCCAAAGGACATCGTCGGAAGGTGGGTGGCAAAAACTATGGGCGAACCGATTGAGATCGGTGGAGTCTCAATAAATTCGGGAGATTACGTAATCGCTGATCTTGACGGAGTAGTTATTATCCCCCGCATGATTGCTGAAGATGTCGTCAAAGCAACAGAAGAGAAAGCAAGTACAGAAACAGAAATGCGGGCCGCTCTAATGAGCGGGATGGACCCTGTCGACGCTTATAAAAAATACGGCGTTTTTTAGTTCACGCACTGACGGTAATGCGCATCTCTATTTTTAATAACATAAAGCCTTAGTAGCTCGGCAAACTACTTGGATACATTCAACGCCCCCATCGCAATACTACTGGATCTAACGGCTTTAATAGATCTATCAAGCGAGATTTAATCTTTGGGTGAAGTTGAGGGATTGGATGACGACAAAAATCCGATTTGATGACACCACCTTCTACCATCGCAACTTTACATGCTTGCCAGCCACATTGGCGATTTTCATGATTTATTGCCATTGCAATGCGTTCATAACAGTCTGTAGCTGATTTAATTTCTCCGGCTAGATGCTTAACAATTACGGGCTTGATTTGGTCAACGATCATACCACTCGTCATAGAACCAGTCGCACCAGCATCAAGGTCAGCTAACAACGTAATACCCTCTTCTCCGTCGAAGGGGGCCTCTATTGCGTCGCCACCATGCTCAATCAAACTTCGAATTTTGTTTGCTGCTCTTGGGCATTCAATTTTGAAAAGCTTAACAGCCTCTATTTCTTTTGCCATTTTAACCAAGAGCGGGACTGAGAGTTCAACGCCAGACAAAGGCGCATCTTGCACCATAATATCGATACCCACTTTGCCGACAGCCGCAAATTGCTCGAAGCTTTGCTCAGGAGTACCTTTTAGTAGTGCCCCGTGATATGGCGGCATCATCATGACCACATCTGCTCCCAGGTCCTTCGCAAACTGAGCTCTCTGGACAGCTATCTGAGTTGCATAATGACTAATCGTCACTATCACAGGCACACGTCCAGCGACGTGCTCGACACTAAGTCGAGCTAACTCCTCGCGCTCTGCGTCAGAGATCAGAAATTGCTCCGAAAAATTGGCAAGAATACAAATGCCATCGGCGCCTTGATCAATCAAACAGTCTAAAACACGCTTCATACCATGAAGATCTAAGCTCCCATCTTCGTTGAAAGGTGTGGGAGCAACGGGCCAAATGCCGGAGTAAATACTCAATTTTTTACCTCAAAAAAAATCCACACATAACGTCATTGATACAACGACAATCAGCGCACTGGGTCAGGTTCACGTCAAGCCAAAATAACGATTTTCAACCTACCAGTGGCAACGCAACCAGTTGAATATATCAAGGTATTAAAGTCAAAAACCATGATTGTCAGGAAAATTTCCAGTTTCAGACCCAAACAATACTTCAATTAGTGAGTACAAGCCGGCCTGGTGTAAGCCAAGGAAAACATCCTCATCTTACTTATTTTTTGTTATTTTAAAATTTTTATGTAATTCTGAAATTGCGACATAGGAGATAGGAAAATGAGAGTTTTGTATATTGGAATGTACAGTGAAGAGGGGCTCGAAGGTTTAGAGAACAGCAACTTCGCAAATCGCAAAGACGCCGCGGCATCAATAGCAAAAGCGGCGGGAGGAGAGCTCCTTGATTTGATGTATCTCCAAGGAGATTACGATATGGCAGCTCTTATGGAATTACCAAGCGTTGAAGCGGCCAGTGGATTACTGAAAGCAGTGACCGACTCCGGGGCTTGGGAAGATATGGTAATGTTGCCAGAATTTGACCTGGATAAAGGTCTAGCGGCAATTAAAGCAGTAAAATCAAGTTATAAAACTCCAGGCAAGGAGTAGCTTATGCCAACACTGCATGCTCACTAAAAATTCTAATTTCAGGCGCTGTTATTTTTTTGCACTGTAAAAAAACCAGCTACACAGGCAGGCTGCTGTCGGCAAAATGATTAACGCTGCCACTTGCCATGCGTTTGCATCAGATATTTTCACATCGTCCAGAACAAAAGCGGTCGAAAATACAAAAGTTAAGAGCCAAATGATGACATAGCGCACACTTGTTAACAGGATTTTGATGGTGGGTTCATAGCGGTTCAATACACGGCCACTCCTCAGCAAGCGACGCGGCTAGCATGCCGACGGGAAAGCTACGAAGACTTGGATTGTCGTTAGCGTAATTCCACATTGTTTGTCTGTAGGCGGTAAGTGAAGTGTTTCCGCCTGATAGGTTTGCCTTTAAATGATTGGGAGTATCGTTGCGATCCAGCTGACAGTTTAAATCCATCAAACTAGACAAACCTACAATCACACCCATGCAGAGACCAAACTGTATATAATCGTTGTCATCAACAAAGTCCGTTACTCGAGTGGGCTGACAGACTTCAAAAAACTGCTGTACAGTTAACGGTACAACCGCTTCCGCCCTCACCGGTGAGGTCAATGCGGTGGCTGCTAACACGCCTATTACAATGTATTTTATTATGACCTTATGCATTGAAGCGTTGTATCAAGCGACGAAAGGTCACGAAAGCCAGTGCTCATGACCCTCGTTTGCAAAGACAAAAACTGACGGTCTAAAAGAAAACTTTTAATGGTATTGCTCCCATACCTTGGGCCTTGAACATCAGCCCATCCTATGAACCGATTGTTCCAAATTAAAATAGTTGTGCTCCAATCACCTTGAGAACTGGTGTCAGAGACGGTTTCTTTCTCTAAATCAAGCTGAAACGTGGCCAGTTCCCCATCAGGCCATGCACATTCTATCGAGGCGACCTCTGCCCCTAAAGGCGAAGCGAGCGCTGCGGCGATCAGTACGGTTGCCAAGAAGTGTTGCATTCGAAAAAGGCAATCATCCTAACCAAAATGTGTCAAGGCATAGAAGCACTCGACCCCAATAATCATGAGATATGCACGGCAACGAATATGCTGTTGTGCGCACCTGGCGAGCTAGCCGCTCTTATGCGTCCCGATCCATGATCCACTCGACCTCTGGTGCAGGAACAAAGCGCCATTTCCGCAATGGTCCAGCCATAACATTGAGGTAGTACATCTCGAAGCCATAGGGCGCGCCGCAGGGGTGGTGGCCGCGCGGGACAAGGACAACGTCGCCATCGTTTACCGCCATCGTTTCATCCAGGCATCCGTCATCTGTGTAAACGCGCTGGATCCCAAAACCTGAGGCCGGGTTAAGCCGGTGATAGTATGTCTCTTCTAGATACGTGATGCGCGGAAAATCATCTTCATCGTGGCGGTGGCTGGGATAGGATGACCAATGCCCTGCAGGCGTAAACACCTCCGTTACCAACAAGCTATCACAGAAGTCTTCGTTCTCCATTGCGATATTGTTGATATAGCGAGTGTTGGTGCCCTTGCCGCGTTCAGTCAAAGTTATGCCATCCGGGCCAATGCGGCGCGCCTTATGACCACCATGCCCAGGCGCGGTACAGACGGCGATTACACAGTCAGTCTCGGCTTTGGCCTCCCAATCAGTGCCATTCGGTAAATAGAGACAATGCGGCGGGGTTTTCTCAAAAACGTTCATCCGCTCCCCCAGTACACCCCAATCCTGTCCCATACCATGGATCCTGGCTTTACCTTCAACCATTACAAGAATTACCTCTCGATCATCGGTTGCCTCGGCAGCAGTATCTCCTGCGTTGAGCCGGTAAAGTGATAAGCCAACGTAACGCCAACCCGCACTTTCCGGCGTAATCTGGTGAACTTTTCCACGGTTGCCGAATGGTTTTTTCAGAAGGTTAGTCATGGTGTCGTTCCTTTTCGACCTAGTCCATTCGTTGAGACTTCTTGTTCTCAACATAATTCGCGTAGGCGACTTTCACTTGGGCCCGTTCTGATACTTCTGGAACTCCAACTGTCAAGCCCCCTATGTTTGATCCAATTTTAGGGTCGTAGTTTCTGGTATTGGTGGGCGCATTCCGAGGCTTTGATGGGGTCGGATATGGTTGTACTCTTTGATCCAGCGATTGATTGTGGCTTGGGCTTGGCAGGTGGTTCGGAACCAGTTTGCGTTGAGGATTTCGTTGCGAAGCGTGCCGTTGAAACGTTCGTTATATCCATTCTCCCATGGCGAGCCTGGGTAAATGTGAATGGGTTCAACGCAGCACAACT
>Ga0255784_10000160_pt1 | contig 53236 bp, 49 predicted proteins | sample 101ome_14_FD_179982 | JGI IMG/M metagenome (GOLD analysis project Ga0255784, IMG submission 179982) | Coastal salt marsh microbial communities from the Groves Creek Marsh, Skidaway Island, Georgia - 101403AT metaG (version 2) | ecosystem: Environmental > Aquatic > Marine > Intertidal zone >...
CAGTATAAGCATTTAATGAATCAATTACAGTATGTGATGAACTGATAAATCCTAAATCGGTAATTTGTTGTGAACCACTAATAATATTAGCAGGTACATTTGTTAAATCACCATAATCGGATACACCACCTCCACCAGAACCACTTAATGCATATCTTGAATCTAAAGATGATGTTAATTGTGAAGAACCACTAATTACACCACTTGGTAAAGCATTTGTAGTATCAATTGATATTACCCAATAGCCATCATAATAAACATAAAGGTTACCATCATCAGATTTCCACCATAAATCTCCTTCTGATGGAGAACCTGGTGCTGAATCAGAAACAGTTACACTTGTACTACCACCACCACTAGCAGATGATGATATAATAAAGTTATTACCATCTTGGTTTATTGTTACATTTTCACCAGCAACTAATGAACCACTAAATATGTTAGTACCACCCGTTGAAAATGATTCAGATATAAATCCTAATAAAGATATTTGTTCCGAACCACTAATAGTTCCTGTAGGGATTTGTGTATGAACAATATTATCTATTGTAGTTGTAATAGATGCAGATAAACTTGTTAATTCACTATCTGTTGCGTATGTTGAATCTAAAGAACCTGTAAATGATTCTAATGAAGATATTCTACTATCAGTTGAAGATGTATAATTGTTAAGAGAAGAAATATCTGTATGTGAACCACTTAAAATGCCAGTTCCACCAAGAACTTGTTCTGAAGATGATACCAATCCACTTGGAACATTTGTTAGTTGAGTAAAATCAGATGTACCACTTCCACCACTACCACTTAAAGCATATCTTGAATCTAAAGATGATGTTAATTGTGATGAACCTGATATTGTTCCACTTGGAATTTGAGTATGAACAATATTATCAATAGTTGTTTGTACTGATGAAGAATAAGTAGCAAAATCTACTGAAGCTGAAAGTAATCCACTTGGTAATTCTGTATGTGAACCACTTGTAAATCCTAATGCAGTTATTTGTGCAGAACTACTAATAGTTCCTTCTGGTACAGATGTAGATGAACTGATAAATCCTAAATCAGTAATTTGTTGTGAACCACTAATTGTTCCACCAGGTATTTGAGTATGTGTTATATTATCTATTGTGGTTTGTACAGAAGATGAATATGTAGCAAAATCTACTGAAGCGGATAGAATACCGCTTCCATCTGTTACTTGTGATGAACCACTAATCAATCCACTTGGAACATTTGTTAATTCAGTAAAATCTGATGTACCTGATGAACCACTTAAAGCATATCTTGAATCATACGAAGAAGTTAATTGTGATGAACCACTAATCAGACCCGTTGGAATGTTTTGTAGGTTTGTATTCCAATCAGCACCGCTACCACTTGCCGAAATACCACTTATTCTTGAATCGAATGAAGCTGAATCAGTAAGATATGATGATGTAAAATCATTTAAAGAAGTAAGAATACCAATTACTTGAGAACTACCGCTTACTAAACCACCTGGGATATCTGATAGTTGATTCCAAGATGAAACACCACCTCCACCACTACCAGTAGGTATTGTTACAGTATTTCCATCGGATATTGTAAGTTGGTCACCAACAATAGAAAGTATTTGAGAATCGGAACCTGTGTTATCTGTTGCTCCTAAATCATTTGTGATAGTATAAACATCACCAACTTGAGTAATTGTAATACCAGTACCACCAATAAAACTTGGAGTACCATCGATATCGTTATATCTAACTCCATAAATTGGACCTGAAGATGAAATAGCAGATGCGGTTATTGCTCCAAATATCGAATTAGAACCAGTAGCAATAAACGAACCTGATACTTTAAATTCCCCTTCGATTACCGAGGCGGTTACTACACCTTCTATCTGTTTACTTTGAATTAATGTTGCCATTATCTACTCACTATCTTTCCTTTTACTGAAAAATCTGTATTCACTATATCCACAGGTCTTAGTGTAATACTTTCAGTAAAATTAATTACTATATTTGTTCCATTATCAGTAACCGAGTAGATATCAGATGGTTTTTTTACACCTTGTAGGTATATATCAATATAATCTGATAATCCATCTACTTTTAATTCTTCGAATGTAAACTTTTTATTAGAAAGAGTAAGTGTAAACAAATCACCACTCAAACTAATCGAATCTGGTATATGAGTAAATATAGATGTATCATTTATTACTTCTTTTACCAGATTTTTAAATCTTTGTTTATCATCGAAAGGAGTTATAATATTTGGTTTGGATTTACTCATACTAAATCTATATCTCCCTCAATTTTAATCTCATCGTTGGTTTGTAAATTAAAACCAAAATTAGATTTTTTAAATTTTATATGCAAATCATTATTAACTTGTTCTTTGATATAATCTCTTTCAAGTATATACTGACCATTTATAAATATATCGAACCTCGCATGTTCCTTTCTAAATTCACGCAAATATGTGTTTAAATCTTTCATTTTTGCATTTTCCAATTTCCATATCCAATACAACCCATGAGTCATATTATGTGGAATCAACTGATATTCATCAGGTTCATGTACTTGTTTCAATATTTTTTGTAAATCTTTAATAGCCATTTTTATAATTCAATAAATTTACCGGTTATACCAAATTCATCATCATTTTCTAAAATATAACCTAAATCATTTGAAGTTGATTGTAAATCATCAGGATAAGTTCCACCAACTGAAAGTGAACCTGTACTAAAATTAAAATAAATTTCATTATCTTCATACGAACCGGTATATGAATATTTTGCGTTCGGAATAAAAACTCCATTTATATAAACTCTAAACCAATCATTTGTATCAAACACCCCAACTAAATCAGGTGGTAGTTTAGGTAACTCTACATTTTCTAATTTTACAGTATCAGCATCTACAAAAGTTGCTTCTTTTGAACCACGAATAGACATAAAATCGATTATATCTGAATACTCATTATATAATTGTTTTTCTAATTGTGAATTTGTAACACTACCTCCCTTTCCTAATCCCGTCAAATCTGTTTCAGTACCCCAAACAACTTTTTTAGGTCTTAATGATTTTTTATGAGTAGATTCGTTATCAAATTGTTCTGGTAAAAGATAAGCATAAACAGCCATTGTAAAGTTTGTTCTTACAATTCGTTGAGAACCTTCACTTACTTCTGTTGTGTTATCAAAATTGTCTATTTTTACTCTAAATTTAAAACCGTCTTTATCACCCCAATACTCATCTGTTGCATATTGGAAGGCTTCAACAATTTTATTCATATGTTCTGTAAAATCAGTCCAAATAATTACCTCATATGTAATATTTACATAATCAGGCATTACAACATCATACAATTCAACTGGTCTTTTTGTACCAGTCATAGCTGAAAACTTATCGTATTTGTGTTTTTTAGAATATCGTGATACTGATGGATACGAAACATGGCGATTCATTGTGTTTGCAAATGCATCATCTCTTGCGATTGAATTTCTTTTAAACATTACAAGAGGAATTTGTAATACTCCTTTTCTATCTCTTAAAAATCCATCTTTTTGTATTGCTTTCCATCTTTCAGGATTACCATATACAACTGGTATCTTTTGTTTTTCTTCAAATATTTCAACGGTAGGCAGTACAGTATCAATCATATGTTCTGCGATTGCTAAATCAACATCATATAATTTTACTCCCTTTCCTTTTTCAATACTTTCTTTTTTGTATTGTAAGGCTCTGTTTATCGGTTTATTTTTTAAAGGGTCTACTGCCATTAGTGATATGTCCTCTCATCTATTTGAATTTGACTTCTTCTTACCATAAATGCAATAGCCGTTAATTCAGTTCTAGCATCATCAAATGAACCATCAGTTTGGTCATAAATTTCAGGTGAACCTCCTATTAATTTAGATTCTCTAATATTATCAATTTCGTAGTATGCACCATCGAAAAGAATTACATCACCAATTTCAGGATATCCAACTGTTAAGTTTTGTATTGCTTCAGTTGGTACAAGAGTACCATTGATATCTCTAACTTTTGGAACTGAATAAGAAGTTTCTCTACATCTCATTCTATTAAATCTAAATTCTACTGCCTGTTGCTTATCCGCACCAAATCCTTCATATACAACATTCGTTGGTTCTCTATCAACTATTGCCATTAGAGTTGAAGGTGCTCTCCAAACTTTACCTAAAGATTCACCGTATAGATTAGTTTTAGTTTCACCAACTGATACTTTAAATAAAGTTACAGCAGTTTCAACCACATAATCTACTACTTCCTCAGAAATAGTTTTGATGAAATCCAAATCTTTTGCATTGAAAAACTTTGGCATGATATTATCCTATATAAATGTTTAACGGAACACGAGTCATTACTTGTTGTTGTTGTTCAACCATTGATGCCTCGTTTTCCATTCTTTGTTTTTTACTTACTTCATTAAGATTTTCTCTTAGTTGTTCTATAAGAGCATCTTTTTCTGTTTGTGCTTCTGCTCTCAATGCTGAACCATCTAAAGAAACCTCCGAACCTGGAATTGGTATTGTTGAATATTTTTCTCTAATTGCACCCAACATCTCTTTTGCCAAAGCGAGTGTATATTTTCTAATCCATTGTTTGCCCACATCATTTATTTGAGTATATTGTGCAAAATTATATCCAATATTTGAGTAATCTGAAACTACATTTGGAGTTATAATGGTAGAATTTTCTCGTCTATCCTTTACAACTTGATACTCAAAGAAAAGTTTATAATCTGTTGTTGGTATTGGAAATATTTGTATCTTGTTATTTACGAGATTAAATGTATGTGCCGATTTTCTAATTTGGTCATTGAATTCTATTTGTTGAATTCTTAACATATCCTCATAAATTGGCATCAAGATAAATTGTGCCGCTGGTGAGAATGAACCGAAACCAAATTCATCAATTAAGTTAAGTGTACCTTGTCCACTTACCGAATAAGGGTCAAAGAATCTCTGTATAGCAGGAGTAGTTTCGTAAAATACTTTAGTTACATCTATTCTTTCTCCACTTTCACTTACATCTCCCCAAATAGCCTGTAAATCGTAATCTTGCCTACCTTTATATAATTGAATCGAACCTGATTTAATATCAGTTCTACCACCAACATTAGCGAAATTACCATAAGTTTCTGCTATTGTTGCAACATTATTTAATTCCGAACCTAATACTGATTGTCCTGTGTAGTTTGAACCTGTTGGGTGTCCTTCAAGTGAACCAAGATTGTTTCTAATATTAAATTGATTTACCTGTGCAGAATATTCAGAAACTGCTTCTTCAAATACTGCAAAAAAGTTTTCACCTTGTAATTCAATATCAATTATAGGATACCCTAACCTTTTAGCACACCATGAAGCAACTTTAGGTGCATCTACTTGAAATAAAGAATCCGAATCATAAATTCCAAATGGGGTTGATGAACCTGAAGTAAATGTTGATGTTCCTGTCCAAATTCTTGCCTGAGACATATATTTTCTCCCTTAGTTATACAATTATACTACTATAAATATAAATTAATTAAAAAGGAGAGTATAATATAAAAAAAAGAGGGAAACCTTTCGGAATCCCTCTAATTTTATCATCACTAAGTAATGACCGTTAACTAAAATTTATCAATTATAGGTTAGATAAATCTTTAACATAGATTTTACCATAGAATTCTGGTCTTACCATTTTCTTAGCATATCTAGTCATTACACCTCTTCTTGGTGTAAAGTTAGTTGGGTCATATACAAGAGGTGTCATGATTAATGGTACATACGGTGCATATACAGCTCCTGTTTCAAGGAAGTTGCTTCCTTTAAATCCTAATAAGATTTCGTTAGAAGTCATATAAGGGTTTTTGTAAACAGTATATCTGTTAGCAATAGAACCAACAGTAGTTACACCAGCTGCGAAAGATGAAGCATCTTTATCAGCAGAAACTGTAAATCCTGGGATTGATTCTAAAATTGTACATACATCAGGAGAAGCAACAACGAAGTTAGCTCCACCTCTTAATGTTAATTGGTGAATCTTGTTCGAAACTTTGTTAAGTTTAGCACCTAAAGTCTGGAACCAAGAGTTCTTAGTATAAGCAGCTGAGTTAGAACCTGCTAACCAAGTTTGAGCAATTGAATCATACTCTTCACCTAAAGTTACTGACCAGTACTCAGTAGTTAATGCATTAGATTTTAACATATCTAAGATTTCTAAGTCAATCTCTAATGAGATGTACTCAGATAACATAGAAGTTAATTCAGCTTCTGCATCAATTGAGTGGTAAGCATTTAAGTCTTGAGCAAGTTCAGGTGTCCATACAGCCTTAAGTTTTCTTGTCTTAGCAACGATTGCTTCAGATTTCAACTCAAGGTCAACTTCTGGAATAGAAATATCAAATCCTGAATCAGATGAATCAGAACCTAATGCAGAACCAGTTGCTTCGAAATCACCTCTTGTGATATCAGTTGGTTCTTTAGCATAATAGATATTATCAATTGTAGATGGGTTAGCTGCACCATTTGCCTTAACGATAAATGTTACGTTAGTTCCATCTTCAGATGAATGTGCTGGATAGTAATCAGCAATTACAGAATCAGCGATTCTAAAACTTCTTACTGCATCACCATCGTATCCAGATAAAGCTGATAAAGCAACAGTTACTTTAGCTAACTCACCAGCCGCGATTGAAGCTGATAAAGATGAATCATAAGATACATCAGCTAAAGAAGCTGAATCCCAAGATGCAACAGATGCACCTGCAACGTTTGCTTCGTTTACAGTATAACCATACTGACCGTCTCCATAAAGACCGTTCTCAGCTGTTCTTGTTTGACCAAATCCAGCATCGATAGTAGCACCACCAGCACCACCAAATAGTGAACCAGCTGCTCCAGTAGATTTACCGTTGTTTGTTGAACCATACTTAAAGTCTAAATAGAAAATAAGACCTGAAGGTAAGTTCATTGGTTGTACACTAACGAATTCTTTCGATGCGATTTCACCGAAGATTCTTCTTACAAGTGGAAGGGCTACACCACTCCACTCTTCACTACCTGCTGATGTACCAGTCGAAGTAGCTTCATCAAGCAATTGTTTTGCTTGGTTTTCTAACAATACAGAAATCTGTGATTGTTCTCTTTCTTCTAAACCTTCAAGAAGTCCAGTTTGTTCCCATTTTCCCTTAAGTTCTCTTGTCTCAGCAAGCATAACTTGAGTTGGGTTCTTTCCTTCCATAAGTTTAGATAAATCAAAATTTGCCATTTTTTTATCTCCTTAATAATTTTGTTAATTAGCGAATGTTTGCAAGTTTCTTGAATCTATCAGCCATCACATTAGTTGATTCAGCAATTACTTCCTTTTTAGGAGCAGTTGATGCAACTGGTTTAGATGCGAATGATTCATTAATTTTTGCAGATTGTTTTTGTTTTTTCGTAGTACCAGTAAATTTGAATGATTCAGCTAAAGTACTGAATACCAATTTTACTTCTCTTACGTTACCTGTTCTGTCTAATGTCTCAACAACTTTCATTTTTTGTTCGTTAGTCAAGTCATAAGAACGGAATAGTTTGTTTGTGTAAAGAAGTTTAGCGTTTAACAAGTTAACTTCGTTGATAGTAGATTTAAGTTCTTTGATAGTAGACATTGCCTCTTCCAATTCAGCTTTAACCTCATCAAGTTCGTTACCTTCTTCTTCATCTTCACCTTCAGATACTTCGTCCTCTTCCTCTTCGCCATATCCCATTTCTCTTAGGATTTCGTTAAGGTCGATTTCTTCATCCAAATCTTCTTCGTCTGATACTTCTTCCTCTTCTTCAGAGTGTCCATATCCTTCTTCGTGTTTTTCCTCTTCGTGAGAATCAACAGCGTCATCAGCGATATCTTCAACTTCACCTTTTTCCTCATCATCAAGTTCTTCTTCAACTTCAGCTTCTTCTTCTTCGTGAGAATCTTCAGCTAATTCTTCTTCAAGTTCTCTAATGATTGATTCAAGGTCTAAGTCATCTTCTTCGCCTTCTTCTTCAGCAACAACTTCTTCTTCTCCGTCAGCGTTATATTCGCCTTCTTCGATAGATTCATCATCACCTTCTTCTTCTGATTCAGAAACAGATACTTTTTCAGTATTGTCATCTTCTGACCCTACTTCTGAAGTTTCTACATCCGTATCAGGATTTCCTTGAGCTAAGTCTGATGAAGAGTTTGCACCATCCGCAGGTTGCTTATTGTCTCCATCGCCTATATCAGAAGCATCAGCATCAGGTGCTTCAGCACCATCTGAGTACTCTTCGTTTACTTCATCCTCATCCTCACCTTCTTCAATTTCTTGTTGAAGTTTTTGAGATAAGATTGATTGTAATCTTGGAGTGAAAGCTTCTTCTAAAGCGATTTTGGCATTAGCAATTGCAGTTTCACGAACAGCTTTTGCATCAGCGATAGCTTCTTTTAACAAATTTGAATTTGCCATAATAGTTACCTTTCGTTTTGTTTCGTGAAAATATTAAGGGATTTTCAATAAGATTAGTTTGTAAAGGTTTTTTTGGTCACCTCACATAAGAATCGTGGGTATTCATTAACCTAAGTATAAAACCCACATTAGGTGGGTTATTCAGTATATAAATATACAATCTATAACAAAAAGGTTATTTTTGAGTAGATTTATTTTTATTTTGTGGTTTATTGGATTTTTTTCTTTTCTTTTTTCTAAAAAACATCATAGCTTTACTATCACCATTTTCTATTTTTTCTAAAATAGTTAGTTTTTGTTGTTCTCTAATTGCCTGTTGTTTTTGTTTTCTACGAATTGTTTTGGGTTTTGTGTAAGTTTTTCTATCTCGTAGTTCTTGTAGATGATTTGATTCTATTACACCTCTTTTGAATTTTTTTAATGCTCTGTTAATATCTCCTTTAAATACTTTAACAGATACCAATGTTTTGTTTTTACTCATTCTCCTTTATTTAATTGTAACAATGTTTTATATAAGTATATATTAAGAACCTTTTCCAGTTCCTGATTTTCTTCCTTTTGTATGTGTAGATACATTTATAGGTTTTTTACCTTGTCCTGGTGAATTAACTCCACCTCTACCTGCTTTGTTTTGAGCCGCTCTTTTTCTACGAGTTGCAGATTCTTTTTCTTTTTTACTCATAGTTTTTGCTTTTGCAGCTGGAACACATTTAGCATATCCACTCTTATCACCACTTGTTCCACATGGTGGGTGTTTTCCACTTTTATCTTTCTTACCAATATTAACCCACTTTGATTTGAACCAATTACGCAAATCTTCGTTAACAATGTTTCCACAATGGATACATCTGTTTTCTTCTATGATTTCGTTAAATAGTTGTTGGAGTTGCATTATTTTAAATTAGGTAATAAATCTATTAGTTTCATTGATTTAACTTCATCTATATATCCTAATTCTTTTGCTTTTTTAGCTCTTAATCTATCATCATCACCAGGTCTACTACCACGAGTATAATTAGGGTCTCTTCTAACTGCCATATCAATATCACTAGCAGCTTTAGAACCTAATTTTTCAATATCACTAAATCCTAAAGCAGTTGCACCACTTAATTCTTTTCTAGCCTTTTCTTCTGGCGATGGTTCAGGTTTTGGTTCAGGTCTTGGTTCAGTTCTTGGTTCTGATTTTGGTTCTGATTTTGGTTCAGGTTTTGGTTCAGGTTTTGGTTCAGGTTTTGGTTGTTTGTACTTTTTTCCAATTAAATTAGCTAAATGACCTACTTCATCTTCAACTTCTCTCTTATGAAAGGCTGAAAGTTTATCAAATCTTTCTGCGTCTTTTTGCATTTTCAAAGTTTTCCCATAAAGGCCTGACAGCATATCGGATACTTCTTCTCTATCGAGATTTGTATTGGAACGAAGCCAATCTCTCATTTCATCGTAGACCCTCTGAGTAGTTCCTATAAAATTATCATAACTTCCTTCTTTATTAATATCTTCTGCAGATTGTTGATACCAAATTTCTCCATCGTTGAACTCTTTTTGGTCGAAATCTATTTGATTATCACCCTCACCAAACATATCAGAGTTTTTTGGCATATTTCTATCCCACTCTTTTCGAGTATGTTCTGTTGGGTTGTCAATTTTTTGCGAAATTTCTTTAGCTATTCTACCTATTTCATTTTGAATTTCTTGGTTCTGAGCAGGTGTGATTTTTGTACCCATTGTATCTTCAGTATATTCTTCATCACCCATTACATTTTTATATAATTCATCAACTTTTTTTCGAAGTGAATCTACGTCAACATCAGATTTTTTATATCCTGCGTCATGTATGAAATTCTCAAACGACCAAATAACCTCATTCTCCAATTCTTTAAAATATTTATCTCTTGCTTCCGGACTACTATTCACTTTACCACTTTTGTACATATCCATGGTATTAGTTATATCACTCAAATAACCAGTTTCTCTATCACCACTAAAAGCTGGAGTTTTTGGAAGTGTTTTCCCATCCCAATCTTCTTGATTATCTTTTTTAGGTTCTTCTTTATCTTTTTTGATATCAGGAGAATGTTGAAACATATCTTTCCCACTTACTTTACCAGGCGATTTCTGTTTATCAGATTTTTCATCACCTTTCTTTTCAATAGGTTCGTGAGTTCCTGCTTTGATTGCATTATCTCTTGCATCTTTAGATTTGAATACTGAAGTTTTTCCGCTCTTTTTGTTAGTAGCCGTAAATGTTTCTTGTTCTGGTAATAAATCTCTTAGTCTCATAGCTTTTCCTTTATTTTGATACTATTTGATAGAGTTTTTCTTCGGCATCGGGTATTCTTTTGAATTCTCTTGGATTGATACCAAATCCTCTTAGTGCGTTAATAATAAATTTAGCGTAATCTCTTTGACCGATTCTTACTTCATGTTTTGCAAGTTCATCATAAAACTTTTTTTCAGTTTTTGTGTATGTGTGTATTTTCTGAATTACTTTACTTTCTTTCGTTTTAGATTCGTTAATATTTTCTCTCATATTACCATCGTAGTTCATAGCCCAATTATCAAATGCATCTAACATATGTGAAATTTCTCTTTCATCTTTATCTCCATATGCATTGTAATCAAACTTGTTTTGTAATTGACGAAGTTCTTTTTGTCCGAAGTTTTCGTATCCACCTTTTTGTTTCCACTTTCTCATTAGTCCTTTTTTAACTTTTGAGATTGCTGAACGAACTTGTGATGGTTTGAATTTTCCTTCGTTTACTGATTCTTTAATACCTTTTGGAAATGGTTTAATTAATGATAATACATCTCCTAATGAAGTTTCTTTACCATTTTGGAATTTTACTTTCCAATCAGTTCCATTAGACTTTTTACCTTTTATTAAGGTAACAGGTCTACCTGCAACTTTATATGATTCTTCGTTTACTGATTCATCGAATCCATATTTGTACCCGCCTTTGTGTAATGTATTTACAAACTTTGCTAAATCTTTTTTGTTTCTGAAAATTTGGATATCAAAGAAATCACTACCATCTTTATGTTTCTTTTTACCATCGTGGTAAGAAATTACATATTTTGATTTACCAACACCATCTTTTTGATTGTATCTTTTTTGTCCTTCGTTTACTGATTCACCGATTAAAGAATCTACATCATTGTGTACATCTTTCCACTTAGTAAATTTTTTATTACGAAGTGCACTATAAAGAGCGATTGTATATTTCTGTGATGAATTATGGATTCTTGATTTTACTAAATCAACTGCACCATATTGAGGTTTTCCTTTTTGGATTGAATCAACTGCTACTTTGAATGCTTTATAATCGTTAAATGCTTGTTCTTTTCTTCTATCTGTGATAACTTGAGTAATATAATCTTTTGCCTTACCCATATCACCTTTGAATTTATCTAAGATTTGTTGAGCACCTTTATCATTTCTTTGTAATGCTCTTTCAAAGTTTCCAATTTGAGTTTTTGCTAAACCTTGAGCGTTGAAGTAATCTCTTTTATCAAAGATACCATATACTTTTTCGAATGTTCTATCGTTTGATTTAAATGCCATATCTACTCCTTAACAGTCTCTCCAACCACCACCTTTTGATTTGTAATTTTTTGCTGCCCAACCATTTGCGTATGCAGATGGATAAACATCAAATTTAGATTTAGCTGCTGCTTTGGATGCTGCCCATTTACCTTTATCAGTAGGACAACTTTTTTCCATTAATTTTTCTACTTTCTGACCAAACTCATAGAGTTTCATTTCTTCTTCGTTTAAATCAGTTACTTCTTTAAGAGTAGTAGTAATAGTTCCATTAGAATTTCTTTTGGAAACCATTACTGGTGTTTCATTAATTGAATCACATCCACAATCTTCAGTAGATTCTTTGATACCCAATCTTTGTTTCATTTGGTCCTCTGTAATCTCTCCGAACTTATAGTATCTTGAAAGGATGTGTCCCATATCTTCGTATAATCCTGCCATTCTTTGGTCAAGTGCACGAGCTTCAAGAGCAACTTTATCGAATTGTTTACCCAACTTATCCAATTCACTCATGTTTCTCTTAACAGTATGTTTATCGAACCAATCTCCTGCTTCTCTAATAGCAAGTGTTCTAGCAGCCTCAGTAATTCCACCAAGTGTTTCTGCTACTTGAGTAATATCTGATTTCCTATCCATTGATTCTTGATACTTGTTGTAAGTAGAAACAATTTCAAGAAAATGTTTTTTAACCTCTGTTGATAGAGGTCTTTCTTCATTTTCTTTCATTAGTTGGGTTAGTTTCATTGTTCTCTCCTTAAAATAATTTTTTTAATTTTTTATCACCATAAACATCAGCGAAGTACCACTTCTTATCTTTCATATTGTATAAATATACATATTCTGCCATACCGTTTCTATCAGCAGCATCTACATATTTACCAAAATCTTTTAGATTACCTTTAGTTGGTTTTCCACTTTTGTAATATTCAATATCTTTATCATTATAGATTCCTCTTGCACCACCACTCTTAATTAACTTAAGAACATCTTTTTCATTCTTCATGTGTTTTTTAAGGCCTGGTTTCATATTTGATGGATAACCATCGTAGTGAACATATGCTGATGCAATCTTACCACTTCTATCAATGATACCAACTTGTGAACGAGTTCCTTCGTTGATTATATTTTCTTTAACAAGATTTGAAATACTAATTCTACCTTCTTTCTTCATATATTCTTTCTTATCAAAGATAGATTCGATTTTATCAGCAAAATCACTCATACCATTATCTCGTAGTTGTTTAGTTAGAGTTCCTACTGATTTAACTCCATCCCATTCAGCTGCATCTGAAGTTTCTCTACCCAATGCCGATGAATAATCATCTCTTTCACTATATGTAGAAGCATATTTTTTTCTAATATCACCCATTTTCTTGTCGAAATCTGGGTCTGATATTGAAGGATACTCTGGTCTTTTTGCAAGTTCTGGTTTATCTTCTAAAACTGCAATTAACTCTCTTGCTTCAGTATGGAAGTTAGAATTAGTTAATGCCGAATAAACAGCTCTACCCATTGCAACCTTATAATCTTCTTCACCCATTTTTTGAGGAGTGATGCCATATTTTTTGGAAATCTTATCAGCAACTTTTTCAGCTTGAGGGTCTGATTCTAATTTTGGTTGAGATGGTTCTGATTTTGGTTCATCTTGTTTTGGTTCTGGCCAAGTATCATACGGACCAAGTACTACTTCCATAGCTTTAGCTGTAATTTCTGATGTTGCTTCTTCATATTCATCATCATCTCCACCCATCATCATTTCACCTTCTGCATCTTCCCAATCTGCGGCTAAATCTTTTAATTTTTTTCTTTGTTCATCCGATAAACCTTCTTTTGATTCTGCATAATCTAATAGTGCATCAGCTGAACTTATTTCTTCTATCTCATTGTATGCATCATCAGAGTATGGTAGATATGATTTAGAAGGTTCTGAATTTGGTTCAGATTTAGGTTCTTCTTTATCTTTGTTGAAGATGTTTACTTTAGGTGTATCTTTTTTAGATGGGTCTTTGACTCCACCATCTTTATCATCTTTTCTTTTTTCATGAGTTCCTGCTTTTATTGCAGCATCTCTCGCAGCTTTAGATTTGAATACAGAAGTTGTACCAGTTTCTTTACTTGTAGCAGTGAATACATCTGCTTCAGTAATCGGTTTTAAATCAACAAGACCACCTAATTTAATCATCTTACTTTGTCTCCGTTTTATGTGTATATAAATCAAGTTTACCATCTTCGGTTAACTTAACTTCATAATTAGTTTTTCTTATATCGTTGTGTCCACCTTTGAATGGAGTTTCTCCTACTTCTCTGGTAACTTTACCCAACTTAAATTTATTTTTGGACATAAAGTCCTGTACATTAAATGCCATAATTTTAACTTAATTCTGTTATAATTTCTCTCATCATATCTTGTGCCTTACACCATTCGTTACAAACTACTGTTTGTTTTTGAAGTTGTTTATTCACAGATTCATTCATTGGCACCATAAATGCACCATGTGTAGATGGATTGGATACAAAATCCCAACCAATCAATTCAAAATCTTCTCCTACTTGTACTTTACCACCCGATAAAGGTTCTACCGAACCCATACCACGAGATGATATACCAAGAAGGATTCCTGCTTTTAATAATTCTTTTAAGATGTTTCCACTTGGTGTAGGTAATATCTCTACTGTACCAACTAAATCTTCACCATCCCAATGAATCTCTCTTACATTGTGAGATACATTCTTTAGGTTGATTACAGAAGAATCAGGATGGTCTAATTCACCCAATGCTCTTCTTTCTTTAATAAGTGTTTCGTATTTTTTTGCTTCTCTCATCAGAATCTCTTTTGGGTAGATTCTTCCGTTTTGATTTTCCGCACCAGCTCTTTGTAAAATACCCTTAACGATAGTTCTTCCACTATCATCTTCGTTTACTCTACCTTCGAATAATCTGGTTTCTATTAATAGTTTACTCATTACGCTCCCCAAGTTTTTCTTTTCTTAAACAAATCAAAAAAGATTGCTGATACCTCTTGTCTGATAATTTTTCGGATTAAATCCTTATCAGATTCATTGAGTTCTTCGTTGATTGTTCCTTTTTTAAAATTAACGATTTCCTCATTGATAATATCATACAACTCTTTCTTAGTCATTTTATTTTAATTTACCTTTTTTTGCATCTCTCATTAAATCTTCGAGTGCTCTAATTTGGTCTTGTATTGCTGTTGCTAAATCTACATTTCTGTATTTAGCTTGTTTTCTTACAGCCAACAATGCTATTCTTTTTTCTTCAGTAGAAGGCCCTTCGTTTATTGATTCTTCGTTTACTGATTCAAACTTGATTGATTTACCGTATTTTTTTTGTAATTTTTTAATAAGTTCTTCTTTACTTTTAGCAGTTTCATTACCTCTATCAAAACCAAACTTTTGGATTGGTTTACCTGTTTTAGGATTTAAGGCTGCAGTTAGTTCTCTGAATCCCTTATTATCTCCAACAATTTGAACCATAGTATCATTATCTACTTTGATTGGTTTAGATACAGTTCTTGCTTCGTTTACTGATTCTTCTTCAGAACCAAATGTTGGTCCTTCATGTCCTCTACCAAATCTTTCTGTTTTATATTCTTTACCATCTACTTCAAAAGAATCATCACCATCTTTTTTCGCTTTTGCTACAGCAGCTCCAAATGCATTACCTTCAGATTTCTGTCCTCTACCTTGCCAAGTTTTTTCAATCTTGTTAAAGAATGCCTTCTTTTCTTCATCAGACATAGAAGGAATAGATTTTCCAGCCTTTTCTAATGCCTTTTTAAAGAAAGTTTGATACTCTGATTCTTCTTGTAAAGTTTCTCTTACAATATTTTTAAGTTGTTCTTTAGTAATTTTCATTTCTCAATCTCCTGTATCGTTTTAGCGATTTTGATTAGTTTCTCTTTTATAGTATAAATATGATTATTTGTTCTTTTCCAATAGTTCTGAGAATCTAACTCGTTCATCGTTTTAATTTTATTATACCAATTGAAAAACTTTTCTACTTCTTTTAATTGATACTTTAATTCTTTTAAACCCATTGCCATCTTCTTATGAGGATGCATGGTTTCATCGTTTTTTAATTCTAACCAACGATTTACTGGTCTTTTTATTTTAGCTTCGTTTACTGATTCTTTTAAATATTTTTTCCAATCTGAAAATTCTGGTGCCTGAGGAACTTCTATAAAATTAGTTTTATACCTTAACTTAGGTTGTTTACTTAAATCATATCCTAATCGAACAGCAACTTTCTTTTTTAAATCTACATAAAAAAGTGCTCCATGATAATCAATTAAATACGCACCCTTTTTACCATCAATAAATCCAGGTATGTTTTTCAATAAAACTCCAGGAGTTGTAAGTCCTAAACCAGAATGTCCTGCAATATATTGTACAGGTGCATCTTTAGTAAGTTGAAAGTATTTATGTCCTGATTTTGGAGATATCAATCCTTCTGCAAGAGTATATCCTGCTTGAGTAGCAGTTTCTTTTTCTTTCTTCTTATCTTTTTTACGATTATTACCAAAAGCAAAAGGAGTATTATACCCAGCAACATTACCTGTTGTGGTAGCCTCTTCTAATTCTTGTTCTACTTCATCAAGAATTTCATCTAAGATTTCTTTAAGAGTTTTTTCCATTGACATTTTTTATCTCCTTAATCAATTCATAAGACATCATCAAAGCTGAAACTTGCTCATCGGTAATCTTTTTACCAATTTTTTGTTTTTTCAAAACATTAATTGTTTCTCTCAACTTGATTTTTGTAATCTTATCTTTCATTCCTTTATACATTTCGTGTAAAGAAGTGATAGTTTTGATTAATTCTTTTTCAAAATACTCGTTGAACTTTGAAGTGTTATTAACATTATTAATATACTCTCTCAATAAACCTTTTTGAGATTCATTTAAGTTTGTATATTTTTTGTTAAATGTTTCAACAAGAATCTTGTACGTCAATAATCTTAAATCTTTTTCTTGTTTTCTGTATTCTTCTACTAACTTATCTTCTTTTTCTTTTAATGTAGCTGGGGAATTAGATGAGATATGTTCTACAAGAGTAAGTTTTGAATCGAATACATCTTTAATATCAAGGATATCATTCTTTTTACCTTCAAATAGTTTGTGAATTGAAGCTAAAATTTTATAGTTTGTTACCGGGGAAGATAAGAAATTATTAATTTCAAAGTTTTCCTTGATAGCTTTTACAAGATTATACTTTTCTCGTTGAAGTTTTTTATAATCTAATTTAGTATGTGCCTCCAATACAACATCAATAAACTTTTCAGCCTTTGAATCTGTATTATATTTTTCGTTTATTAAAAGGTTAAATAATCTAAGTTCTTTAGATAATTCAGTACCTTTACCATAGAATTCTCTGATAATTCCTTTGGCCCTTTCCTCATTACCATTGATAATTTCAAGGGTAACTTGTCGAGTTAATAGCTCGAAAAGAAATCCTGTGTTTTTAAATTTTGAATGCTTTATTTTTCTCATCTTTATAATTTCCTATTATGATATAGTAAAAATTCCCATATATAAATATAAATTTATTAAGTTAAAGGAAATTTTTACTCTTCGAGTATGTTATCTTCATCTAACATACCTTTTATTTCATGTAAATACTTTCGTTTTGATGCAATACCACTAATATATTCTATAGCTCTATCTTCCGAAGTACGAGAACGCTCTTTTTTTCTTTCTTTATCCCCAAGTGGGTCTCTACCGTAAGGATGTTTATCTTTTCCATATGTGTTTCCTTCTCTTGGTCTACCACCCTTATCCTTAAGTTCGTTTTTAAGATTTTCTAAAGATTCCTCAATATCTTCTGGTTCCTCATCTTCCATTGCAGGGTCATTACCCTCATCTTCAATAGAACGGAATCTGAATCTATCTTTCAAATCATCTAACATCTTAACTCTTTCTTCATCTTGTTCACCTTCAGATAATTTAAAGATGTTTTCATAAACCCAATCTTTAGATAACATATTTAATCCTGCAATATCTTGAGCCAAACGAATTTTTTCTGACCAAAGGTTTACTTTTTCTTGTTCGTAAATTGTAGATGGATTAACTAATCCTAATTCAAAGTTAGTCATTTCAGAATCAGTAACACCCTGTGAATACAAATGAACAATTGCAATCTTAGTTAATTCTGAAACTACTGTTCTTTGGATTCTTTCGATTGTTCTTGCAAATCTCACATCTTCTGCAGCAAGAGTTGCTTTACCATTTACATTTTCTTCATATCCTAAATAAGCTTTTGGAATTTTAAGAGCCGCGAATAATTTATTTTTTAGGTAATCAATATCTTCGATAGTTGCGTACTCTAAACCAGCAAGGTTATCAATTGATGTACCACTATCACCACCCCTAACTGGTAAGAAGAAATCTTCAGTTAGGTTTTGCATATTGTACTTTAAGTTGTAATCACCAGTATTTCTATCAACGAAAGGAACTTTCTTCATTTTGTTGATAATTCTCTGCATATAGTTATCCACTTCTGTTGGTGGGATATTACCAATATCAATTTTGAAAACTCTTTTTTCTGGTGCTCTCATGATTCTATGAATTAACATAGCATCTTCCATCAGAGATAATTGTTTCCACAATCTTCTTCCATTCTCAATCATGGATTTACCATAAGGCAACCAGTTAGTATCCGCTAACAATCTAAAGTGAGCGATTTCAAAGTTTTCATATTCTTCTTTTCCATTCGGGTCCTCAGTAATTTTAAATTTTACTGAATTTGGATTTGATGGGTCTGTTCTTTCTAATCTTTCTGTATTGTAAACAGAGTGAGGAGTAACATTTACGATACCTTTACCTTCAGCGATTTCTAAACCTAAGAAGAAATCTCCATACTTACACATATTTCTTACCCATGGCCATAAGTTGAATTCAACGTTAAGGATATCGTAAAATAAGTTGTTTAATAAATCTTGTACTTTTTGATTATCTGAATGAACCAAGAGAGTATCACCAAATTCATTTTTTAGTGTTGATTCATCTGCGTATATATCGAGTGCTGATGCTAATATTGGGTCATTATCCATTGCATCATAATCACGAAAAACTTCTCTACGAACTTGTTGGTATGCCATTGATTGAGCACCACCAGCCTGTTCGAAGAAAGATTTCTGTAATTTAGTGTATCTATCTCTTAAAGATGATAGATTCGTTTGTTGTCTTTCATCAGTATCAACTACTCTTCTCTTACCTTCTTTATCAACAGTAACAACTGCTTGAGTACGAAAGAGTTTAGTTAATCTACCAAAAAATGAAGTATCTGCCATTTTATTCCTAATTTAAATTATAACCTTTATTTGTTTGTTTTTACCATGCTCTACATGACCAGTATCTAGCTTTGTGTCTTGGGCCTGGATTATCACAATTATGTCTTGCTCTAAAAGATTTTCTCCTTTCAGGATTATTCTTTTTGATTGACATCGTTTTCTCTCCACCTTTTCCTTTATGACCAAAGTTTACTTTTACTACATTACCTTGGGGATTTTTAACATATACTTTGAACTTTTTAACATCACCTTGCATTGGTTTACCAAGTTTTACTGTTCTACCTTGATATTCCGCTTCGTTAATATCTGGTTTATACGATTCCATGAATTCTTTAAACTCTTTGATATCGTGATAGTTTTCTACGAAATATTCATTGCAATATGATTCGTTTTCATTAAGTAAGTTTTTCATTGAAATCATAATATTTTTCTCCTTATAATATAAATATAGATTTATTTAATTAACCAAGTTAAATCCTCATTTGTATCACCAACTCGTTGTTTCCATGGATTTTCTTCGAGTGCAGAATTACCACCAAATCCCATACCTACTATATCTAATTGATGTGCTCCAATACCACCCAATGCTTGTTTGGTTAAATCAATTCCCTCTTGTCTTAATCTTAATGCTGTATCACGAACCCAAAGACCAATTGCAAATGACATAGTTAAATCATCATTGTATCCAGTCATTGCTTCTGCTCTATTTCCTTTCCATATGAAAGTGAATAATTCATCGATTAATCTTGATGAACGAACTGTTACTGATTTATCTCTAAAATAATCATCCAACTTTGATATAATCAAAGGTCTTGTTTTGGATGTAGTACTAAATCCTGCAACCATACCTCGTTCTTCGGCACGGTATCTATTTGATAGTTGATGTTCAACATCTACATATTTTAAATCCTTACTCATATAGAATAAGTTCTGATATCCTCTATCAATTACTTGTTGTATAACCGCCCATCCAATGTTTGCATTCTCAATCACAAGTAATGCTTGATTATAATCTGTTGCAAGTGATACAAGGAAGTTTCCAAAATCCTTTGTATCTAATTTACCTTTATATTCTGCTACTTGAGATGCTTCTTCAACATCAAAAACATGACAAGCTGAATAATCCGATGAATCTCCACGAGCAACATCGGCTACAACCATGTAAGATTTATTGTAGTTTGGGTATTCCCATTTCCAAAGGTTTCCATCAAATCCTGTCTTTTCTATTGGTTCTTGACAATAAGATTCTTTGTAGAACATTAAAAGTTGTGGGTCTATTACAGTATCACCAGAAGAAACGAAATCACAATCACATTCTTGTGCCGCTCCCTTTGGTCCTAATAGTTTTTCCTGTTCATCTCTCCAATCTTGGTTTCTTTCAGGATGAACTGACCAATGTAAACGAATTGTATTGAATCCATTTTCTTCTTCTTCTGCACCTACCCAAGTTTTGTGAAAGAAATTTCCGACACCATTGGGTGTAGAAAGAATAATTGCATTACCACCAGTAGATAAGGTAGATTGAGCCGATACCCAAATATCCTCAATCTTATCAATAAAAGCAGCCTCATCAAATACTAAAAGTGATAGTGCTTCAGAACGACCAGCATCTCCAGCGGCTGAAGTTGCTTTTATCTGAGAACCATTTGAGTATCTTAGGGATAATTTGTTATCTTCTACTGTTGTTTGTTTTAACCACGATGGTAAGTACTGATTCATTACACGAACCTTCGTTACAAGGTTCTTAGCAACTTCTTGTTTAGTTGCAATAACTAATACATTAAAATCTTGATTGAACAACATTTTCCATAATGCAAATCCTGCAGTTAAGGTTGAGATACCTGTTTGTCGAGATTTTAGAATTATATTGTATCTGTGTTCATTGAATTGGTCTAAAGTTCTTTCTTGGAATGGATATAAGTGAAAAGGAATTTTGCCTCGGACTGGATGTTGAATCATACAATACTTCTTCATGAAGTGTATTGGGTCTTGAGCACATTTTTGATACTCAAGTTTAATTATTTCCTTTAAACTTTGTTTAGCCATTTTATTTTTTGCCTAATTTCCAATATAAAGATGTCCCAACGAATGGTTTGTATTCACCAAGTTGATTTGATAAACCTATATTTAATCCATAGATATTCATCTTCTTAGTTTTTAACAACCCATTAACACTAAAACTACCAAAACCATTTACTTGGTCAACACCAAGTCCTAATCCGTAATAAAATTCATTTTTCGGTAACTCTTTTACAATTGTAGTGTTATAAACAGTTGGAATTCTAAAGAACCAATCAATTTCTCTTGATTGAATTGTATTTTGTGAGATTACATCGGTAAGAATACCATATCCTAAATTACTTGGTGGTCTATTACCAAGAGAATCAGTAACTTCCGTTGGAAAATCATAATCAAGTTGTAAGGTATCTGTAACTTTATAAGATGCGAAATAATCTCTTACAATTGCAAGTGAATCTACATCAGCAGGTATTTCCACTTCTTTAATTACTTCTTTTGTTATGTATTTGGGTACATACTTTGTTACCTTTACTTCTTTTTCAACGTAAACTGTATCAATTTCTTGTTTTAATAACTCATAATCCTTACCATCTACTTTTACAATTTCTTTATCTTCAAAATCAGTTCCACATCCTCTCATTAAGAAGATAACTGATACCAAAATAAGGATAAGTAGTTCTTTCCATCTTTTTGAAAGTAAATTAAATATAATGCTCATAGTTTTTTTCCTTTAATTGATTAAAGGCTTCGTTTCTTTTTTCTACAATCACCTCTAATTCTTTTTCTCCGTTGTCTATCATCTCTTGAATCTCTGCCTTTACCTCTTCAATTGGTTTCGGTAGTTTCCAAGTTTCTGTAACCTTACCATCAGAACCAATCATTTCATATTGTTCTTTAATTTCTGATAAAGATTGTTTTAATTCTTCTAATTTAGTCTTTCCATACACAATCATACGAGTTGCAATCTTATAATCTTCATATGGAATCCATAACCCTGCCATTTTTATTTCGTGTTCTCTATCAACCGTACAATTTAAACAAAATCCACCTTTTTGGATAAATTTTAAATCTTTTTCACTTTTTTTAAGTGTTTTACACTCCGAATTCTTACATTTTGATTTTTCTTCAAGATATTTTCTAATTTCTTGAAGTGCTTCTGAGTTTTTACCTGTTTTTAAGATATAACCTTCCTTTTTCTCATATCTGTGGGTTTCATCTTCCCAAGTATCACCAACTTTTCGTTGTTCTTCAGTTTTTGTCCAACCAATTTGAGTATTTTTATCATACTCACCAGTATGAATCATATCTACCAACTTTCTACGAGTTGGATGCATATATTTTTTTTTGAAATCTTTACCCATTGTTATATATTAGGTTATATTATTGTATATAAATATATAATAATCGGAAAACCGATATTTTTAGAAGAAAATACCAAGTATTTGGTTTACTGATGCAAATGTACCTGTAAGTTTGAAGGTATTTCCATTATATAAGAAAACTATACCTTCATTCGGTACTATTTTTTTAGAACCTCCAATAGAATTTAATCTTTGGAGTTCTAATTTAAGTTTTTCTATCTTTTTTGGGTCTCCTGATTTCTTAACATCCTTGATTGTTTTATCAATTCTCTTTTTCATATCACGAACTGCTGCATCAGGGTTTACAGTTAGAGCAGATGAAGTAAATTCTAACACTTCTGCTCCTAATCCTAAGAAAATCTGTTCAAACTTCATTAAATTCTGTTTAGAAATCTTCTTTTGGTCCTCTTTATCTATCTTTTTAGCCCATTCAAGTGTTTTAGAATCAGTAATATTCTTATTATCTAATCTAAACTTCTTATCCATGAATGCCCATCTCTTAACTAACCCCATTTTAGTTTTGTTATCAAGTGTTGATGGTGAATTTTTATCAACCCATTGTTCCCACCATGCTTGATGGTAGTTTGCAACACCATCCGTATCCTTTAATCCGAATTCTTTTTGTAATTTAGAGATTTGAGATGAATATTTACTTCTTTTCTTTGATAAATCGGTAGATTTAGGTAGTTTTACAACAGGTGGGCCTTGAATCGTATAATTATCTTGTACATCTTTGTTAACTTGTTTAATCATACCTGCCAAGATTCTTGCAGCCTCACCATTTTCACCAATTGCAACACCCTCATCGTTATATTCCATCGTTCCATGGAATACAAGTAACGCTTGACCGTAAGGAATTACATTAACTGATGTTGGATATATCACTTCAAGGTTCATAAAACACGCACCTTGTTTAAAAATCTTATCTCTTTGTTTATCGTTAAGAGAAGATATAGCATTTGAAAGGTCTTTCATTGCATAGTTGTAAGCATCTGATAATCCACCTCTACCTTGGAACTTATCTGATACACCTTTGATATCTAATGCGTTCTCACCTTTGTTTTTAAGGTGTCCTTTGTTCCTAGCTGCTACTAATCTTCCATCTCTCCATGAAATTGCAAGAGCTTGACCATCAGTTTTCTCTCTTGTAAACTCAAGTGTACCTTCGAGTGCACGATTTACGATATCTTTTAATTGTCCAAAGGTTAAATTGATATCAGTATCGAATGGGTGAGACATATGTCCATACGCACCACCTTCTGTAATGATACCTTCTCCTAATCCACCTCTATCATGTTTAGAAAACTTACTTAATTTATCAAAATTTGGATGAGATTTTAAATCAGATTGTTTCTTAGGTCTCATATCAGATAGTTGTTTGTATCTCATATGATTTTTTACTATATAGTGAACCGTATCTACATTACCACCAACTGATTCAATCCATTTTTTGTACTTATTTACTAAATTAGCAGATACTTTCTCATGTCCAAAGTGTGTGATATGTCCTTTCTTTGGATGAATTCCCGCAGTTTCATCTTTTCCTATATCGTGGAACATTGCTGCGATTGCAATATCGATATCATCTTCTTTGATTGAACGATTTACAACTGTGATTGTATGTTTAAGTACATTCCCTTCAGGGTGTTTATCAATTCTCTGTCCAAAGTTCTTTAAGTTATACACTCTCTTTTGTAAATCAGATGGCATTTTCTTAAAGAGTGATTTGAAATCGGTGATTCCTAATTTTTTAAGTTCTTTACCTTCTCTAATTGGTTCATATTGATACTCTTGATTTGAATCAGTATTATTTCTTTGTTTCTTAACTCTTTTTTCGATTCGTTTTAAATCATCTTTAGATGGATATCCCATACGAATACCACTTTGACCAGTACCAACTCCTACTTCCTCTATGGTTGCAAGTTTTGTGTAGTATTTTGGGTCCTCGAATAAGTGGTCTTTAGCGATATCGTATGCAACTTTTACATCTGAAGTGTGTTCCATTTCAACTTTAACACCTTTTCCTGCTTCTTTCTTTAATTCTTCGAAAGAAACTTCGTGTTTTTCTGCAATATCTCTTAAACTCATACCTTTTGCAAGTTGTTCAAATGCAAGAACAGGGTTAGATGTTTTAAAATCATCCTTTCTCATTACTGTTTTTGCAATAATCTGATTTGCTTGTTTAACAAATGGAATATTGATATCATGTCTTTTATCTTTTACAACGATTTGTTGATATTTTTCTAAGAATTCTTTAAATTTCTTTTTATACTTTGATAATCTTTTAAAAAATCCCGTCAATTCTGCATCAGAAATTTCTTTTCCATTACGAGGGTCGTTCAATCTATCGAAAAAATGTTTTGTGAACTCAATATCTTCTGGTGATAATTGTTTCTCAGCATATTTTTCAATCTTATTAAGAGTAGATTTAGACATTTCATTTGTTTCTTTTGGTTTATTAAATGAAATGTTTGATTTGTTATCAAATTTATCTACTTCTGCATCTCTAAGTTTAGGTAAGAACTTAAATCTTGCTCTTTTTAAAACTCTTTTCTTTTTTCTAAGTACATTTTTATGAACTACCTTTGCCTGTTGAATAGTTAATTCTGCTTTTGTTTTACCAGGAAACAAATCTTCCATAAATTCTTTGTAAACTTCTAAGTATGCTTTTTTGTATGCAATCTTTTTAAGTTTATCAATAGATTTTCTTCTTTTCATGGTACGAGCTCTTCTTCGTTGAATCTGTGCTCGTTTACCAGCCATTTTAGCCTTTCTTCTTAGTAAATCTGCTGGTCTTAACTTTCCTTTACTTCTTTCATCTATATCTACATCTTCAGATAATCCCATTTTTTCTTGCCAAGAATCAAATGCATCAAAATCATATTCTTGTTTTTGTGAATCCCAACCACAAGAATGACATAAGTATTTTTCAGTATCTTCTGATTCTATTTCCCAAGAGTGATTACATTTCTCACACTTAACTTCTGTTCCAGCAATAGATTCTCTTAAACCAATAGATTCATTCTTCATCATTTTATCAACCAACCCTACATGAGATTCACCTGCTATGACAATTGGTATTTTTCCTTGAGAAGATAATTCTTTACTTTTTTTAATAAGGTGTTCATCTCTTGTTTCATTAAATGCATCTTGAATATCACCTATCTTTGTTTGTTTATCTTTGTTATCTTCTGGAAATGCTAAACGATATAATGTTCCTTTATCGCCACTTCCTTTCCAATCATTTTCATCACTTGGGGTTTCACCTGTTGGATTCTCCCAATTTTCTATTGGAGGAAATCCTGCCTCTTTTGCTGCAGATTGTATGTATTCTTTTCCTTCATCATCTAAAAAATCATCAGGACTCATGGTATCAGTTCCTTCACCCTGTCCAATCATACTTGCCCAATTACCTGCATTAACTTGTGATTGATTAAGACCAGTTTTTTCCATTTGTCTTTTATACAATTTGGATTGGTCATTATGAACATCCATTTCATCACCATCCCATGTATCAATACCTGCACCCAATTCTTTGAATTTAGGAACAGCATAATCCATTTCATCATTGAATTCTAATTCACCATTATCTCCAGTTGCACCACCTTCACCTACGAATACAATATCTTTCCATCTTTCTTTTGGTATGTTCTTTTTAACATCATCAAGGATATCATCAACCATTGCGGTTTCTCCGTGCTCCGTTCCATATACTTTACCACCACCATCTAAACCAAGATTTTGAATTTCTTTACCAGACTTTTTTCCTTGTAAAGTTGTTACTTTTGATTTTGGTTCTTCTTTGGGTTGTGGTTTTTCATTTGAAGTATCTCCACTAATCTTTTTTTGAATCTCTTTTTCTTTTTTTACTTTATTGTCATACCCACCTTGTTTTAAAGATGTACCTTGTTTTGGCTGTGGTTTAGTTTTACCATCTTTATCTAACTCAATATATTTTCCACTATCATCTTTTTTGAAAGTTGGGTCATCTTCACCTTCTTTACCTTTTAGTTTATAGTTACCATTACCTACATGGGTATATTTCTCATCTTCTTTTTCATCTTCAAATATTGCTTGGAAACCTTCTTTCATCAATCTAAAGGTTACTACCTTTTTACCATTGATAGTTGGCATTCCATGTTCATCTTTACCAATTGTTTTTACAGTTACTTTTTTATTTTTAAATCTACCCGTTAGGATAGTATCACCAACCTTAACAGGTAATACAATATTTTCGTTTAAAGAATTTTCAAATTCATCTTTCAATTCTTTATCACCTTTTGCTAAATTACCAGATTGATTTTTATCTTGAGAAATATCAGCTTTTGCAGAAATTGATTTTACTAATTCATATCCAGCTAAAGTTGCCTTACGGGTTGCATGTTTAAACCATTGTGAGTATGCACCACTTGAGTAAATATCTATCTGGTTGTTGGGAGTCATATTACCAATAATACCTGCTGGAAAGAATGAAGTTGCCTTAACAGGTCCATTTGGATAGTTTGGGTGGTCATAATAATCTTCGATTTCTTGTGTGGTAATCATATTAAGAACTTCCCAACCTATTTTCTTAGCTCTATCTATATTTACCTTTGAAAACACATCGTAATTTGGAAAAAAGAAGCTTGGCCCATCATCAACATCACTTCCAGCGTTCCCACCTAAGTTAGAACTCTCATTGATGAGCCATTCTTCAATTACTTCTTTAGGAATCTCAATTCCTTCATTAAGTTTATCAGTAATCATTTTGAAAATCGTCATATTGAACTTTCCATATGCACGATTCTTAAAGAAGTTTTGTTTTTGTTCATCCGAACCAACTGATAACCCATTACGAGTTTCAGTTCCACTTATACCCCTACCTTGTGATGGTGAAGCATAAACATATCCACCCTCTTCATAACCAATTTCGGCCTTTCCTTTCCATGGTCTAAAATACTTTCCACCTAATCTACCAGAATCTTTCTCACCAACAACGGTTACGAAGGCAGTTGTTTCTTTATCGTATTTATCGAGGATTTCTTTCGGTGCATAATTGTTTCTTACCTGTACTATTTTTGATTTAGGTATATTGAACATCGTAGTCATGATTTTCACCTTCTCTTTGAAGTTAAAAGGTGATTTGGGTTTTTCTACTTTGTTGGAAGTACTGATAAAAACATTATTCTTACCGAATTTTTTGACAAGGTGTTGGTATGTGCCATAGTGTCCTTTATGGAATGGTTGAAATCTACCACCATAAATTACTACGACCTTTTTAATAGGATTTTCATCCTCTAAGAGCATTTGCTCTACGAGATATTGTGAAAGTTCATTCATATTCAATATACCTTATCAGTATATAAATATAATATGTTTAAAGATTAGTGATTCTTATAAATGAAAGGGTCTCTTTTACGAAGTTCTTCTAATCTTTTTTTATATTGCTTATTTAACTTTCTTTTTTTTAAGTATTCTTTAATTTTTTTTATCAACCACATAATTTTTTAAGTTTGTTATAAATTCTCTTTCAGTATCTTGTTTACTTTCAGCATATTTAAAAAGTAAAGATTGATTATGTATAAGTATATCTTTAATTGAATCATACCAATTATGTATTTCTTCAGTTGATAACGAATTTAATCTTAGTATTTCATCAGAAATCATTTTTATTCTTAACGCATCATTATGTTCATTATCATACTCTTCATTTATAAAAGGTGAAAATGTTTTAAAACCTATATTTCGTAATTCTTGTAATGCACCAGCTTTATTAACTTGTATAAATGGTTGTAAATGTCCTATTGGTTTCCAAGTTTTTTCTGAAAGGTATAAACCATCTTCATAAAAATTTGTTTCGGTACAAATATTAATATATGAATCTAAGTAAGGTTGTTTGTTTTCAAAATTAAATCCCCAAACAGAATTTATATCATCATAATCAATAGTTTCTTTTTTATTGTTTATAATATCAAACGATTTTTCGTAAAGTTCCTCACCTATAACATCACCTGCATGATGTAAGTAAAATGATAAATCATTTTCTCTATCAAATAAACTTATATCATAAGAAACCAAGTTTTCTTTTATAAAATCTAAACCTAACAAACATAACAAAATCATTCGTTGAGGTCTTAATCTTCTATTCATCAATAAAAACTTTGTTTTACGAATTTTTGAATCTAAATCTTCAGATTTAACAATACTATTTTGTTGGTCGATATCATCCCAAAATTTATAATCAACCCCATCATAAATCTCTTTTAATTCTTTTGATTTAAATCGTAAAGACCATGGCCAGTAAACCATTTTTACTTTTTTCGGATTATGGTTTCTTACTTTTTTATGTAATGTTTCAATATCAACTGCGGATGATAATAAAATTACTTTATTTTCTGGTATTTCATATTTTTCTAATACTTCATACAAATTAGAGAAAAAATCAATAGGAAATACTCCCTCAGTGCCATAGTTTATAATAAGATAAAAATTATCATTTGTTTTAATGTTATTTAAACTATCTTTCGAAATAAAATCTATAAAACAACTTTCTGAAAATCCTCCAAATTGTTTTCCTAAAAAATGATTAAAATTACCAAATGGCTCTACGAGATAAAAACACACATCATTTTTATATCTTGTATTATTTAAGTAATCATGTATTGTTAATTTATTAAACAATAAATGGTCTGAATTTAAAAATACATTAAATACAGATGGTTGTACAAAATTTTTAAAAAAATGATTTTGTAATTCAAAATCTGATACGAAATCTTTTTCAAAGTATTTTTGTGAATAATAGTAATTTAATGCATTAGGAATCCAGTCATTTGGTCCTCTAAAATCATAAATTATATTCAGATTTTTTATTTTTTCAACTTGCATAATACAATTCAGGATATTCTACTAATATATGTATTCCACCTTTAGATAAAGCTGTTTTGTAAGCAGGCAATATTTGTTCTGATGATTTTAAATCTTGAATGGTAACATTTGTTAACATTTGTTTGAATGGTTCTGTATAGTTTGCTTTGTGTTGATGGCCAGGGTCTAATGGTTTATCAGAACCTTTACCAACTCTTACAATTACGTTTGGTTTCCACTCACCATCAGACATCGCTTCTAACTTATCCAAGTGATTAATAAGTTGGTTTGCTGCAAGAATAAGAAAATCCCATCTTGGGTAGAAAGTAACAACTTGGTGTCCTGTCATTGCAAGACCCATTGTCATTCCCATTTGAGTTTCTTCCATTACTGGAGTTTCAATCATTCTATCTTTTGGTAAACCTTCAATGGTTTTTGACATTGGGTTTCCGTAATACACAATCTGTTGGCCAATAAAAATTGTAGATGGATTGCCCATACAAAGTTTCATAGCTTCTGTAAGTGCATCTACATATGGTGTAAATTCTGGTTTACTCATAATATATCTGTTATTTTATTAATTTTTAGTTTTGTATCGAATACCACAGATATTCTTGTATTTGTTTTGCTATTATTTTTAAAATCATGAAAAGTATTACCTATGTATAATATATCATCATTAATATTTTCTATTTTAGATATTTTATTATAGTTAAAAAATTCAAAAAATGAATTATCTGATGGCTGTATTTCATAAACATATCTGTTTGAATCGTGTGTCGAATCTTGATGGTATCCTAAACTATAATTTGGTGGATATTTCATTAACCAAATATTTAATAATTTAAAATTTTGTAATTTTTTGATTACATCATCAATTAAATTAGTATCAGTCAAATCTTCATCATAAGCAACATTATTTTTATCAACAGAATATAGTAAATATTGTTTTTTATCATTATGTTTTACAACATCCAATAATGAATCAAAATCATTCTTATTAAAAATTTTATTTTTTACTAACTTTGGTAATTCTATTTTTTTAACATTTTCGTAATTACTTTTTTCTAATTCTTCAATAATAATTTTTGTTAAATACTCATGACCCTTAAGATTAAAATGTGTATCACTATTTGAGAAATCCGCACCAATTGTTCTATAATCTCTTTTTTCGTTTACTACTAACATAGTATGATAAAAATCCAATTTATTATCATATAAAATAGTTCTACTTTTAATTTCTTCTGAAAGTTCTAATGTAGAATGCTCACCTCCCAAATCCATGTGAATAAATCTTATTAAGATATCTTTTTCTTCTACAAACTTAATTAATTTATTAAATTCATCTATTTGTTTGTTATCATCTCCAAGTTGATTATATCCTCTTGCAAAACTTGTACTCTGAACTATAATACAATCGGTGTTTGGATTTTCTTTTAACTTTTGATAAATCCATGTAACCATTAATGGATTTGAATTTCCATTCCTAGCAGCCACGATTGGTTTTCTTCCAAAGTAATCAGCAACTTTTGTTGCAAATCTATTATCTACATTATATTGATAATGATGTGGTAATAATAATTTGTCATAGAAAAACCCATCACGAGGATGTTTATCATCATTAAAACCACCATATAAATGCAAACTTTGTCCCCATGTATAAGAACAACCTGCAAATATCATTGTTGAAATCATTACGGTCTTGAATTTGGGTCAAACTGGTCTTTGTTTTCTTTATACCAACGAAGTGCATCTTCTAATCCACTTCTTAAATCGTATTTTGGTTTCCAACCAAGTTTTAATAATTTTTCATTTGATAATAATCTCTTTGGAATCATCGGTGCTTTATTGTTAACAAACTCAATTGGATTGTCGTTCCCCTCAATCTCTTTGATAAGTTCTAACACTTCCATTACAGTATATCCTTTACCAAAACATACATTGTAGATATCATAGGTATCCACATTTTCTGCAACTGTGATAAATCCACTAACCATATCATCAACATGGATGATATCTCTTACCTCAGTACCATCGCCCCAAAGTGGAATTGGATTTAAATTATCTGCAACTTTTCTGATATTCGCAGGTGTTACATGACACTTTTCAAAATCGTACTTATCATTTGGTCCAAACGAGTTAGATGGTCTGATAATTACACATTGCATTGGGTCATGGATTTGATTTGAAAAGAACTCACAAAGAGTTTCTCCATATCTCTTCATCCAACCCACTGCTTTGTAAACAGGATAGATGTTTGGTGTTTGTACATTCATATCTTCTGTGCAATACTCTTCACCAACATCTGGATATGTTGTATTAGAAGAAATAAACATAAACTTACGAACTTTGTTTCTCCAACTTTGTTCCATAAGGTTTGTATTCATTTCAACATTAGGAGTAACATGAAGAAGTGGATTCACTTTTGTATCTAAAGCATTTGAAGTATTTGCTGCTGCATGAAATACAACATCTACATCCTTTGATACTTCTTCACAAAATTCTGCAGTTCTTAAATCTCCTTTTAAAAACTCAACATTTTCACATCCTTCGAAATCGTTTCTTAAATCTCTACTCCAAGATGTTGCTCTAAGGTTGGTGTACCCATTTTCGTATAACATCTTGATTAATCGTGAACCAATAAATCCACTTGCACCTGTAACTAAAATTTTATCTGTTTTGTTCATAATATTTGTATGTTTCTTTTATACCTTCTTCGAATCCAAGTTTTGGTAATAATCCGAATTGTTCTTGTATCTTAGTACTCATTCTTCTTCTCATATCACCATTGGGTTTGGAAGTATCCCAATTTATTTTTATTTCTTTACCACTAACCTTAGCAACAGTTTCAATCATTCTTTTGATTGATATTTCTTCACCACTACCTAAGTTAGTTGTTATATGTAATTTATCTTCTAAACATTTGATACAACCATCTGCAACATCTCCAGCGTATATGAAATCTCTTGTTGGTGTTCCATCTCCCCATGCTTCAATCTCACCATCGGATTCATAAACCTTTCTACAAGTTGCTCCGATTACAGTTGCACCTTCACCGAAGTTATCATATTCACCAAAAATATTTGCTGGTCTTACGATTGTCCAATCTTCCCAATTGTGTTGTACTTTATATGCCTCCAAATAAATTTCTGGTATTCTTTTACTCCACGATGGAAACCAATCGTTTGGTGATGGAAGTGTTTTCCATACTGTATCTTCTACAAATTCTTCTGCTGGTTCATAAACGCCAACCGAACTCATAAATACTAACCAACAATTGTGTTTGTGAGAGTTTTCTATAATATTTGTATTAACTTTTATAGATGGTTCAAGAAAATCCAATGGTCTTTCTTTTGCTCTGATTGGTGAACCTTTGATTCCAAATGCATTTACAACTCCATAAAAGTCAAATTCTTGAAAAAGAGCTTCAACCGTTTCAACATCTCTTAAATCTAAGTTTAAAAATGTAAAATTTTCATTTTGTGGTAAGTTTGTAGATTCTTTAATATCTACACCAACCACTATGTATTCTTTTTGTAGAAGTTTGTTTACCAAGTGAGTTCCAACTAAACCACTACAACCTGTTACTAATATTGTTTTACCACTCATTTTCTATAACCTTAATATTTTTATCCATCATATCTTCTTTGTATATTTTTTTAAGATGGTTTCTGTTATATATACATATATCTAAAACAGAAATGTATAATTCATGTAACTCATCTAATGATAATGAAGATAATTTTTTAATTTCATTTGTAATTTTTAAAAATCTCTCAACATTATCTTCTTCTTCATCATAAGATTCATCTATAATTTTATCAAAAGTTTTAAAACCAAATTCTTTTAATTGTTTTAAAAATCCTTTATTGGAAAAAACAATAAATGGCTGTAATCCAATTATTGGTTTTGAAATCTTTTCAGTAAAAAATAATATATCATCTTCAAATGAAGTTTCAGTTACAATATGAATATAAGAATCTAAATATTCTTTTTTTCTGTAGCAATTTAGAGTAGAAAATCCCATTTTATTTTGAAAATCATGTGTATCAATCTCAATTGGAATTTTTTCATTCATCTCATCTACATATTTTGTTAAATGAGATAGTTTACTACCTTGTGTATCTATACTATATTGTTTATCTATTTTTCTTATTGCGGATAATATAAATTTATCTAATAAGTTTTCATGTCTTAAATATAACAACAACCAATGTCTGTGAAATCGTTGTGTGTTTCTCATAAAACACAAAAAATGTTTATTTCTTTTTGTATTTTTACATTCTGATATATTTGGTACTGAGATTGGGTAACCCAAATCAGTAATTCCACCATCTAATAAATTAAATGTTTCTGCAGAATGTATAAAATAGTGATTTGAACCAAAAAATCGAAATTTTGTTTTTTCTTGTGTATATCTAAAGTTTGATTCCATGCAGATTAAAGATTCATTTTTAATATCAAATCTTTTTAGTTCTTTTTCAATATTATCTATTATTTCGTAATCAAATGTAATCGATTCTGAAAGCGATGTTAGAAGGATTTTACACTTACCTTCTTGTATTTTTTTTAATAACGAGTTTGGTAGTGTATCTAAAATAGTTTTCTTTGTATAATCATCTTTTATATAAAAATTTTTTAATCCTTCAAAACATTCAATATAAAAAATGTTTTTTTTACCTTTTTGATACTCATTACTAATTTGATATGAGGTGCCTGTTAGCCAATTTTCAAAAATAGATAAATGAAACAATGGAACATTATCATCTTTTTTATGAACTAACCCCTCACCATTATATTTGGTATTTGGTAACTTAATAAAATTTAAAATACTACCCATTTTCCCGTTCCATAATGTGGGTACTTAGATTCGTATTTATAATATATCACATCTTCTGGTACATCTCTCTGAATCCCATTCCATGTATCCAATGTTGGTGTATTTGTAGATACACCATTATCTTCTACCACAAAGTGAAGTGGCAAATCATAGTTTCTTGCATATTTGTGAACTTCATAAAAGATTCCACTTTCAAATGCCATATCACCCAAAAATACCCAAACTTTATCATCACCACCATTGTACTTAATTGATTTAGCAACTCCCAATGCAATAGGTAAAGTACCAGTTACAATTGCAGATGCATAGAATTTGGAATCTTTATCTACAATTGTGATTGATTTACCATCAAGAATTTTTTGTTTTAGTTTATCTTTTTCCACACCATGTAAAAGTGCATGATAGTGAGACCTCCAAGTTGAAAATACCCAATCAGTTGGAGATATTTTTTTGAATATTTCTATTAGTTGTTCTTCGTTTCCATTTGATAAATGTATAGGACCTGTAATTTCTCCATTTTCCCAATGAGAAATGATATCATCTTCAAAATTGATTAAATCCTCTTTTGAATAATTGCCTTCTGACCATCTATCTTCGTGATAATTTAAATTTTTAATTTCCATTTGCATCTCGTTTTGATAAGATTGGATTTTGTACTGGCCAATCTATGTTAAATCTTTTATCGTTAAATAAAATTGTCTTTTGTTTATTTTCGTCATTATATTCACCTTTATATGCCATCTTATAATGAAAAATAGAATCATCTTCCATTACAAAGTGTCCATTTGCAAACATAGGCGGTACAAGAACTTGTGTACCCGTTTCAGGTGAAATTATAAATGATTCCCATTTACCATAAGTTAATGAGTGAGGTCTAACATCTAATACTACAAGATAAATTTTACCATGTAAACAACTTACTAATTTCCAAGTTTTATCATCATAGTGCAATCCCCTTAAAACCGCGAACTTAGATTTTGAATATCTATCGTGTTTAAATTGCAATCCTTCGTTTCTTTCGTTAGCAGGTAATAATCTATCATAGTAATCTGAATGATATGTTGTAGAAATACTACCCCTATATTCATGATATATTGAAGGTTGTACTATTTTTATATCATTAAGAACACTGCCATTGTAGAAGTGAAAATCATTCCAGCTTCTTTCTTTATAAAATATACTTCTATTTAATGCCATAACCTAATGGAAAATCATTTCTATATTTTGAACTTAAATCTGAAATTAGTATTGTATAAGTTTTAATCAATTCACTAATTCCATCATCTAAACTATATTGAGGAATCCAACCATTAGATTCTAACTTCGAATTTGAAACAATATAATCTCTCTTATCGGGGTCTTGATAATTTTCATTATAAAATATTTCAAATGAAGGAATCTGTTCTTTGATTGATTCACATAATTGTTGTTTAGTTAAATTTGCTTCTGTCAATCCCACATTATAAACCTCACCACTATGTAATGGATACTCTTCAATCATTTTTCCAAACACAAGTGCAACATCTCTAATGTGAATAAAGTTTCTTACAAATTTTTTCTCGAAGAGAACAATAGATTTATCAGTAAGTGCTTTGTAAACAAATTCGTTTACCAATAAATCCATTCTCATTCTTGGTGAAGTTCCAAATACGGTTGCTAATCTCAAAGAGATTCCACCAATACCTAAAACTTCTTTTTCGGCGTTTACCTTAGTAACTCCATAGTGTGAAATGGGGTTAAGTGGACTTTCTTCAGTGCACACCCCATTCTCTCCTATCCCATACCCACTATTGGTGTTCGGATAAACCACCCTTTTCTCTGTATTTTTTACTAAATCACAAATAAACTTTACATGGTCGTAATTTATCTGTGTTGCTAATTCTTTATCTCTTTCACAAGCAGGAAATCCAACGATTGCTGCAAGTGGAATAATCAAATCATTATATAAAACTAATTCTTTTAATAGTTTTTTATCTCTAACATCACCATATACAAAATTAAAGTTTTTGTAGTGAGTATAAATTATAGATGATGTTTGGTTATACATAAGATTATCTAAAATAGTAACCTCATAACCTTTTTTTAAAAATAGTTCAGTCATTACTGAACCCAAATAACCTGCTCCTCCTGTGATTAGTATTTTCATAAAACAAAATTTGTATTTTTTGAGACACATTCAATTAACTTAGATATTGTATCATCAACAACACCATCAGAATGTGCCAATTCTCTTATTAAGTTTTTATTATGTTCTAATATATCCATAATACTATGATATACTTTATGTAATTCTTCAATTGGCATATTGTTTAATTTTTTAACTTGATTATAAGCAAGTTCAAATCTTAGATTTGTATCAAATTCATTATCATAAGATTCATCAATTATTTTATCAAAAGTTTTAAAACCAAAGGTCTTTAAAGTTTTAAGAGTATGTGGATTGCCAAATACAATAAATGGTTGCATACCTACCATTGGTCTTATACATTTTTCAGTAATAAAACACCAATCGTTACTAATCGAAGTTTCAGTTACAAGTGAAAAATAAGTATCTAAATAATGAGAAGATTCCGATAAAAAATTATCAGATTGTGCAGCTGATTGTTGGTTATCAAAATCCAATCTAAGAGGATATTTTTCATTAAGTGTTTTTTTCATCCAACTTACATCAACATAACTAAATTCCAAACCTTCAAATGAATAAAACAAATCATCTCTATCTATATCATTAAAATATTCGTTTTCATATAATGATACCATACAATCATCAAGTATATTATCTTTAAATAATTTTGAAACAAGTAACAACCTATGTAATCGAGATGAATTTCTGTTATAACATAAAAATTTATATGGTCTAATTTTTTCTTTTTGGTTTTTAATATTAGTTATACTTGGAGCTGATTTTGTATTTCCATTGCAATCTATATTTTCATCCAAAGTTCCTTGTAAAATATATGGATTTATAGGAAATGATTTAACAAAGTTTATTTTTTTATTGATAAAATTATTACAATTTGAAAATATAAATTTACGTCTATTAATATTATTACTATCTAAAAAATTTAATATATTTTTTCTAAATTGTGGTTCGAAATCATATGAGCCTTCTTTATCATCTACTACCCAAATAAAAAAGTTTTTAAATTCTTTGAGTAAAGATATTGTTTGTTTACTTATAAAATTTAAATCTAAATAGTTTTTTGAAATTTCTCTCTCTATTGTATAAAAATGACAAGATTGAATCATAAAAATATTTAACTCATCCTCTTTATCTTCTACATCACATATATGTCTATAATCAATTTTTGTTTTTTCAGGTGTATGAACATATTTTTGTTTATAAGCTGATATTAGATTTGAAAAATGCGAATAATGAGATTCTGTTCCCTTATAGTTAGTTTTATTTGCCTTTAGTATATGATTATCAATAGAATCTAAATTATCTAATATTGATAAAAACAAATCAGGCATATCTTCCTTATTTAGTGATGGAAATATTGGGCCGAGTGGTGAATTGTACTCGTAAACTAAATTTATCTTATTTATCAAAGTATTTGATTTTTAGTATTTTGTTTTTCTTCTGGTGAATTATACTTTTTATATATTTCTTGTTTTTTAAATCTTGCATGATTATTATTATTTGAAATATCAAAAATAGAACTTTCTGTTTGTCTTACTCCATCAAATATAAAATAGGCTTTATCATTTTTAAATTTAGTCAATTCATCCATATCAAAGTATATCATTTCATCAATAGTTTCTCTATCAACATATTCATCTATAATTTTAAAGTATGAGATATCTCCAGCCCAAAAGTTGTTATGTGGCCAACCTTGTTCTTTATCATGGAATGCACAACCTATATATGTAGGACACCAAGTATAATCACTTATGACACCTTCATATGTTGTACTTTCATGTATTCTTTCATCTTCCTTTTCATCATAAATAAATAAATCTATTTTTTTATTTTTAGAATCATGAGATACAAAAATGTTTATAAATTCTTTTCCTTCAGTCATTAATCTTGATGCTACTTGACCATATTTTATTTCACCATCAACGTTGGTCCAAAAATCAAATTTAAAAATATGTTCAGGAGTAACCATTAATCCAAGATGCATTCCTGGTTTACCAACTATACAACTAGCTGTATTTTCTCCCTCTTCTTTTACAAGAGCATCCCAATCTGTTTTACATCTTATAAAAAGAGTAAATGATTCTTGGGCCCAAATTGTATGGTCTTTTTTTCTAAAATTGTGAGTATCATCGGTATCTATTTCATACCAATCTTTATAATTTATTTTTATCATAACTTAGTTTCTTTACAAATATTATAAAAGTTTTCAAATTCTGGAAATGTTTTTACAAAGTTTGTTCCTCGTCTTTCATCATGATTTTTAAAATAATGATAAAAGTTATATCTTCTCATTTTTTGAATATGGTCCTCTTCAGGTGAAATCATCCAATCATAAATTCTTTTCATTTTTATGATTTCCAAATCACCATACCCAGCTTCTTGTTTAGCAAAATAAGGAGCTTGTAAATAGTTCATGAGTTCGGCCTGTTTAATAATATTTTGAGACCAATCATATGAAGTATCTCCCATCGCAACTTTAACTGCCTGATGCTGTGGATGTCTTAAATAAGAGGTGTCCATTAAGATTGCACCAGGCCAATACCTATCAACACCTTTATGCAATACCTTTAAATCATAAACTTCTTTAATAAGTTTATCATAATTTGGTAATGATAATGCATTATATGTTACCATAAAGGTTATATTAATTCTTGGACAAGCCTTTAAGATTTTATCCACATTATCCATAAACTTATTATACACCAAACCATTTCTAATATACTCGGCTCTTTCACCATGAGCATCTACGGAAGTAAATATCACAAAATCCTTTACTTTATTTTCTTGAGTAATTTTATTTACTTTTTCAATAAATCTATCTATTAAAGTATCAGGTACTCCTAAATTAGAGTTTATTGCCAATGATAAGTTTGTATTTGGATTTTCTTCTTCAATAATATAATCAAGAACTTTCCAAGTATCTTTACTCATCAAAGGCTCTCCACCTGTGATTCTAAATGTATATAAATCTTGGTACAAATCTGGCCACCATTTCCAAAATGCCTCCACATAAGGGTTATGTTCGCTTTGAGGAATAGGCATTTTGTTTTCACTCTCTAAATAACTGATACTATTGAAATTATCGGTTGTAGGATAACCACCATGTTGTTTGATTTCTTCCATCCATTTAGTAGAAAACTGTGGTGAACAATATGAACATTTAAAATTACAAGCATTTGAAAAAGAAACCTCAACATATCTTGGGTTGAAATCATCTTTCCAATTTGAATTTACAATATCATCATAATGTTTTATAGACCAAGGTTCTGATGATTTAAAAGTTCTATCTGAATACTCATTTGAGTTATCTTCAACATTCCAACAATAATCACATTCAGTTGGTCTTTTGTTTTCCATCATTTCTTTTCGTTTTAGTTTTTTAAAACGAGTGTTATGAAGTGCAGATGGATTTCTTCTAATTTCCCTTTGTGGAATTGGATGTGTACCAGGGTGGTGGCATGAATGTGTATGACCTATTTGAAGGTGCATCGTAACTTGTGTCCATTTTGCCAAACAAAATCCACATCCAACTCTATCGAGTTTTTCTTTTGTTTCAACTAAATGATTTGATAATTGATTATCTACTGCCATGTATTTTTTTCTTTATATTAATATATATCACAACTTAATGTTTATGTATTTTGCTTTTGGTGAAATTTCTTCGATACTAACCAACTCATATTTAACTTGATTAATACCATCAGATTTGTAATCCCAATTTCCTTGTTGCATTTCTTTTACAAACCTTCTTTCGTTTCTTGCTGTTGTTTCACCTTTAGCCCATTTATCGATACCATTTATATTTACTAACCCTTCATCTTCATGAGGTAAGCAAAACATTCTACCATTTACTCTGTGTGGTACTTTTGTAAAAGGAATTTCAACTTTTTCTTTTTTATATTCACAATTATATGAAACACCATCGTTTCCATTGTTGGTTTTATCCAACACTAACCCATCTTTGAAATCGTAATGTAGGTATAACCCATCATCTAAAATTGTATTTGGTATTTCAGATACTTCATCAGATGTTAGTGCTCTATTCCACATTCTAACATCTGCAATATCTCCTTTAAACCACTTAGAAGGCTCATCATCAGATACAGAAGTTGTAGTTCCTAAATAATAATCAACATTACCATATCTTTTTAACATTCCTTCAAAATGTAAAGGTGAGTGTGTTCCTGTTCCCCATCTAGCATCTGATTCCTTTCCGTTCATATAAAAATGAACATTGTTACTATCAACAACAAGTGTAATCCAAGTCCATTGGTTTTCATATCTTTTCATCCATTGATAAAGATGCTCTCTTTGGTTGTTCCAAAGTTGTGCGGTATAAGCTCTTGAGTTATTATAAGATATACCATAATCATAACCTGGTCTACGAAATATCGGATATTCTACAAATCTTCTTTCAGTATCTCCAATTAAGAAAACAGGTACTTTTTCTTCTTGTTGATGTGCTCGTACCAATACTGAAATTGTATGTGAACGAGAAGTTAAGTTACGAAGAGAACGAGTACATGGAATCCGTACATAAGAATCTTTACCATTAAATGATATAAAATCTTTCTCTTGTTTTGTATAATCTAAGTAAGTATCATTTACATATCCTTCAAGAACACATCTCCAAAACAAATCATCATCTTCCATTCCCCAATCCCAATAATCATTGGAATATCCATTGGTTTTTTCAACTTGTTCTTTTGAGAAAACAATTGCACCACCGAAGTATTCTTCATACTTTAGTTGATAATTCATTTGTGAAATTTCAGTTGCAATATGTCTTGGGTTTTCTTTTGGAAAACTATAATCTGCCCCACCACCTTCTTCTGGTATCATATCAATATCGTGCCAAACGATATAATCACAACCATCTTCAAATGCGTGTTTTGCAGCGATATTTTTGGTTGCTCCTCTGTTGAATAATTTATCATCAACTTGGTGTCCAAAATAAATACAATAATCAATTCCTTGAGAATCAAGGTACTTACTAATTTTTGGTACAAATTCTTTTAGATGAGCCTCTCTGTTTCTGTATGGTACACAAACTCCTAATTTCATATTGAATCTGCAATTAGTTTTTTAAACTTGGTTGTTGACCAACCATGGTCTCTATTTAAATAGTGAATTGGTATATCTAATTCGAAACCTGTATATGTTTTACCTCTATAATCATCTCCTAAAAATCTGATATCTGGTTGTAATCCTTTTAATAATTCTACCAACTCTTTTTCATAAGTGTAATATGCAATTGAATCTATCCACCTAATTGAAGTTAGAATTTCTGTTCTTTCTTCTTTGGTTAGAATTGGTTTTAATTTTTCTGGTCTTTCAATTGATGGGTCTACATGAAGAAGTATTACAAATTGTTGACAATATGATTTACATTCTTTAAACATTTTTATGTAACCAGGATGAATAACATCAAAGTTACCTGCAATTACACCTGTTTTGTACATGCTCATCATAATTGTATTGAAATTTTTGTAACGAATCCCTTTTCTTCTTTTTTTATTTCATCAAATCTCAATGTATTTAGACCATCTATTCTAAAATTATCAAAATTGTTTCTAACTTCATTGTAATACTTGATTTGATTTTTTCTCGTTTGAGAATGAACCCACTTATTTCCTATTGAGGAATTGTTTTTGTGTTTAAGTGATTTAAATCTGCACTTTCTTCTATGTGGCTTTGGTAAGAAACTTTTAAAAGATATCTTATCTTTATATAAATATATATTATTTAAAGAAACATCAAATTCTCCTGTTATATCAACACAGGTATCCTTTGTGGATAAACTTGGTATAATTTGAGAAAGTAGATATTCACTTGATTTGAAATCACCAAAGTTTCTTAGTTTTGGTTTTGTAGTATTTTTTGATATTTCCATTACTTCTTTAGAAGTTAATGCTATATCGTATATTTCGATATTTGATATCAACCCGTAAAAGAAACTTTTATTTGTTTTTTTATTATTTGGTGCACCAACATATATTTTATCTGAAGGTACTTGTAGGATGTTAGAATTTATTTGTACCGAATCAACCAATGTACCATCAATATATAAACTTAAATTTCCATCGGTATTATAAACCATTGTTAAATGAACCCACCTTTCTCCTAAAATATCACTTGTAACAGAATATGATTTTTTATTCTCATCATACATTTGAGAAAAAAATCTTCTGAAAGAGTTGTAGAACAATCCCATATTAAATCCAGGTATTGATATTATTGAAAATTCATCATATTCTTTATTTTCACTTAACTTTACATTTTCTGGCTTTACTAAAACAGATATTGAAAATTCATCTTCTAACAAATTTGTTTTTTGTTTATTTGATAATTCGATATATGAATTGTTTCCATTTAGTTTAAAAACTTCAACTTCATTTATTTCACCACTTCCTGTTTCATCCTTATCAATATCTAAATCAGATTCAACACATCTTATCAATAAATCATCATCTTCGAATCCCCATCCCCAATATTCGTTAGAGAATCCATTGATGGTTTTAAAATCTTCTTTGGTAAACATAGTTACACCACCAAAGTAATCAAAGAAAGTTGTTTCGTAATCGTGTTCTTGTAAGTGAGTTGCAAGATGAAGTGGTTTTTCTGAATACGAATAATCTACATCTTCAGGCAACATATCAACATCATGAAATACAAAATAATCACACCCTTTATCAACGGCGTACTTATATCCTGCATTCAGAAGTTTACCTCTGTTAAAAGGTTTATCATCTGCCTGTTCTACGATGAAGATTTCGTAATCAATATCCTTGATATATTCTTTCATATGAGATAAGAACCTTTTGAGTTGTTGTTCTCTATCTCTATATGGAACGATTATACCAAGTTTATGAGTTATCTTCTTCTTGAGTCTCTGTTGTCTCTTGGATTCTCTCACTTCCTCTTTCTGGTCTGTTTGATGTTCCTACTGTTTTTTGTTTAGCGATTTGGTAGAACTCGTTTAAGTACCACTCTAATCTTTCTTGCCACATATCAGCTTCTAACTCATACATCCAATCGTTAATATCACCGAGTGATGTTGCAATAGATTCAAGAGCCTTTACCGCTCTTTCTTGAAGAACTTGTTCTTCACTTTTTTTAGATGTTGCCATAGTTTAACTTTTTGTTTTTAATTAATTCCTTTTTTAAATAATCTGTTAGTTTTCGTTCACTTGTAGATTTATTTTGATATGAAGAATTTAAATATGCTTCAAAGTTTTTCTTTTTAATATCCGAATCTCTTAAAAAATCTTCATATTGTTTTTGTACGAGTACATCTTTTGATACCGTACTTCTTCCATTTTCATTTAATATCATTTCTAACATCATAACAACGGAAGGTACAACATTTGAGAAATCATTATCTGATTCTGTCAAATCTTGTATTTGTGTTGCTATATTTTCTAATTTAACAACAACTTTTTTATTATGTAACAATTCTAATAAGTTCATATGTTTTCTTTTGTTCTTTATGTAAAACCTTATAATTTAATGTATTCAATCCAATTGATTTATAATCTAAGTTATTTTTCAATACATCTTCAAAAAAGATATCTGCATTTTCTTCTATATCAGGATTATACTTATAATATTTTTCTATAATCTTTTTATCTCCTTTATGTTGTAATGATTTATAAACACCATCTGTTCTTATTGGTAAGTACAATTCATTAGGAATTATACTCATATTATTTACATCCAATGAATCATAAACTTTTATATGATTTTTACATTTTCCAAAATCTAACAAAATATTATTTTTATATAATGAATCATATCTTAAATTTAAAGATGGTGTAATTCCTAAATTTGTTTCTAATGTATCTAAAGCAAAGTTTCCTTCATCACATAAAATTCGTATAGATGATGAATCAAAATATACATCATACAAAAGAACATTTGATATATCTACTTGTGATTCTCCATCGGATATTTTTATACAATGTTTTTTGTAATCATATAATTGGAAACCATCATTGAGTTGGATTTCTTCACTTTTATCATTAATCGTTAATCTTATTTTTTTATTTTCTGAATCATATGAGAATGTACAATGATTCCAACGATTTCTTGCATAAGATAGTAGAATTTCAGTATGGGTTTCTAAGTTATCCCAAATTTGAAAAATTAGTTCATTTCCTTTGCTTAAAAATACACCAGTATCACATCCTTCAAAGGTAACTAAGTTTTTTTTATTTTTTCTTTTTGCTGAATCATTAAACCAAAAAGATACTGAAAAAGAATTTTCTAAAACAGATTCTAATATAGGATTTATTGGGCCGTATATGTAATTTGTTTTTGAAAATTTGTTATAATGAATTGTTTGACCTTTTTTATCTGAAGTAATTTTTACATTTTCTATTCTGTATGGTAAAATATCTAATTCATCGTAAGTTGAATAAACATTATTTAAATCATAAAACTTTTCAAGATAAGCACCACTTCTTTCTAATCTTTTTAGTAAATCCAAATCTTGAAATCCATAACCCCAATATTCATTTGAATAACCATTAGCATTTTCAAAATCTTCTCTACTAATTACAACCACCCCGCCAAAGTATTGTGGATAGGGTAATTCATTGTTATGAACTTCTACATTGGTTGCAAGATGTGTTGGAGATTCTGGATAAGCATAATCACACTCATCATTCATTGGTAACATATCAATATCGTGAAAAGCAAAATAAGTATATTCTTCAGGTAGTTCTTTTACCGCAGCGTTACAAAGTTTTCCATAATTAAATGGTCTATCATCAGATTGTTCAATAATAAAAATAGAATATCGAATACCTTTATCTTTAAGAAATTCGTGGATATGTGGAACAAATACATTTAAATGTTCTTCTCTATCTCTGTAAGGAACTATTATTGCTAATTTATCCATTATATCTTTACTATAACATTAGATAAGTTTTCCCACTCTGAATATTCATCGTAGTTTTTACTATTCATTTTTTTAATCATAAACGCAGGATTATTAATATTAATTTTCCAATCATTTATTTGTATATTTCTATACATTTTTTTGTACTCTTTCCAATAAGAATAATCTTCTTTAGTTTCCGAAACTTCTTTTAATCTTTTCAAGATTGTAGAATCCCACTTGAAGTGATGAACTTGAATTAATCCTTTTTCAATAGGATATCTTTTAGGATGATTCCATCCTCGTTCTCTCCAAGTATCAGTATCACCAATTACAGCAAAGTGTTGACCTGGTGTTACATTTATCGAACCTTTCATTACACAACATTTGTTTGGCATTGCTCCACTCATAGGGTATCTAAAAAATCCTGCAAGTGGAAACGATTCCCAAATATTAGTTTCTTTTGTTACCAAAGGAAACTCACCTCCCTCTCCTATCCTATCGAGGAAACCTCCTGTGATAAATTCCCAACCATTCTCATCACATTCTGTGATAAGTTCCCTTAAGGGTTTTGGGTAAACATGAAGTTCATCATCATCCGAAACCACCCACCATTCTTCTGGTTTGGTTTGTTTTACCTCATTATATAATTCTGTTACTCTTTCCCAATTAAATTTTGGCTCTGTAACTACTTTATATGGTTTGATACCAAAATTTACTACTTCTTCTAAAATACCATCTAACTCGTTTTGACGATACACAACTACATAGATATTATCAACAATATCTTTGTAATAATTTAACATATGTGGTAGAAGAGTTGTGTTGTGTCCAACAACTGTAACCAAATTTATTTTTTGCATCTCTGAACAAATGTTAGACCAGTAGAAGAAGGTCTACTTTTAAATATACCATTATTAAAAAAGTTGAAAATTTCCCAATTGTTATTTTCTTTTAATTCTTTGATTAATTTAGATGGGCCATTTGCAAATTCATCATGATGTTTTTGTTCCGAAACATCATTTGTAACTATGTGTTCTTTTTCATAACTCTCATCAGTATCGTGTATAGAAATAATACCACTCGGTGAAAGTATTTTAGAATATAATTCAAAATCATTTTTTACATCTTCATATGAATGTCCAGCATCAATATGTAAATAATCAATCTTAATATCTTCTTTTACAAAATAGTTATAATAAGCATTTTCAGTAGTATCTAAAATAATTCTACATGGAAAATGTGTTCTCAAAAAAGAATCTTTTTCAGTCCAATCAGTAAATCCACCAACTCCATTATCAGCATCTACAAGAATTGTTGTACCAATATCACCCCATTCCATTTGTTGATTTCCTTCAAATATTTCTTGGTCATGTAAATCCATTCTTGCTTGAGACATGATTCTTGGAATGAATCCACCACCACTTCCTAAACATACACAAGTTTTTGCTCTCATGTATTGGATTGTAGAATAAATTAATAACCCATCGCCTAAATGTTTATCAGTTGCACCATGAGTCCAACGATATTTTAAAGGCGTAAGTTCCTTGTACTCTTTACCATTAACATCTTTTTTTATAGTGAAGTTGTTTGTAAGATATTCTTTTACGAGATTGTAGTTTAGGATACTACCCATAGTGCTTTAGTTATAGGTGTCTAATTTTATTTTTATTTTGTTAGTTGTCTTAGTGTCTTGCACTACCCCCTTACCCCCATTATAAATATACGAATTTTTACCAAACGTATATAAATATATAAAAATATATTATTTTAAAATAGTACTTCTAATTTTATCAACCCATTCTTCTTTATTATCAAACTTTTTCATGTAATCTTTTAGATTGTTAAAGTTTTTTTCTATCTTTTGTTGTGGGTCTGTTTGTATTTTTTTAGCAATCTTTTTAAATTCATTCATGGTAGAAGCTCGATAATCATATTCTACTTCTTCGGCCCAATCTTTATTTATAATTGGAACTTTACCATAATCAACGGCTTGAAAAATAGAATATCCAAATGGTTCTTTGAAATATGCTCCATGAAATATACCCCAATTTTTTAACATAAAATTATGATGAATATCTGGGTTCCATTGAAATAAATTAATTCTTGGTAATGAATAAGTTGTAGTATCTCTAAGGTTTTGTAAATCCATTTGAGATGTTAAAGCATATCCTTCTAATTCATTCATCCAATGAATACACTTTCTCGATTCGATTCTCGAAGCAAATCCAACCTTACCGTTTTCTCTATGAGTTGTAATTGGAATATTGTTTTTAAATTCATAAAAATTTGGAATATTGTAAGTATAGTTCGGAAATTCATCAAATAAAGAAGAATAATTATTTCCAATCCAAATTCTTTTTTTGAATGTCATTAAATATTCTTCATACCACTTTACATCTACTTTGGTATTAAATTGTAATCTTTTAAGTTCGGGTATACTTTCTACCACCTCTGACATTTCTCGTGGATATGCGTGAACAAAAATAGTTTTAAATTTATCTTCCCAATGCCAAATATGGTCTCTCTTGTGATAATGAGAATGTAGTGAATGAATTTCTTCACACTCATCCAACCACCTATCTGTTAAATCAGGGTCATCAAAATGAAAATGATATAATAATCCTTTTGGTAATGATTTTGGGTCGAACTGAGTAGGTCTTTTAGAGTCAATTAAAAGTTTCCAAGTTTTTTTATTTGGAAGTAAAGGCCACACTAAGTTTAAAAAATGATTTACCCAAATATCTGCTCCACCTTGAATAGTATTACCAGCACCTGTGGTGAGTAAAATTTTTATGTGATTTTTCTTTTCAGTAACTACTTTTAATTGTTTATCCTTATCAAGAATTTTATTCATCAATCTTGCAAGTTCCACCGCATCGATATCATCGCCTTTAAGATATTCGTTAATTCTATCTTTGTAATTTATTTTCATAAACCTTTAATTTTTATAATCTATTTTAAGGTAATATAATTACCAACGTCTTGGAACATCTAAACTACCTGTTGGCCATAAACTATGTAATTCATCAATCGTGTCAAATGAAGAAGTTGTGATTGATGAGGGAAAATCTCTCAATAAATTTTTATCAGAAATAATATTAGTTTTAGATGAACTATCATCTGTTTCTAATGCTTTCATAAATTCAACATCAAGTTGTTGAAACTTTTTATTTCTTTCTAATCTGTAAGATTTAAGAAATTTATCTAATGCTTTATTTTTATCTATTGACCAACTCATAATTCTAAACTTTGTGATAAATAATTATCCCAACTTTGGGTAAAAAGACTTGAACTACCATAACCATCAAAATTTGAGTAATCCCATGTATAATTATCAAAATCAGGTGGAAATTGTGATTGAGAAACAAATTCATATCTAGCACCTGCATTTACACATTTTTTCGCACACCATTCTAATCGTGTAAAGTGTATATCTTCAGGAGATTCTTCCCAATTACCAGTGAGTGTTGATATACAAGTATCTTGTTCTCCAAACTCACTTTCGTGTATAATATATAATTTTTCCATAAATTTTATTTTTTTTTATCCAAATACTACAAAATGAACCATATATGGGTCATCATTATCATTCCTATCATTATCCTTAAATCCTAAAGTGTAACTATCGGCAGTTGTATTGTGTTTTGCTGCCATATTACTTGTAAATTCAGCATCGCTTGGGTAATACGATGGTGAATCATTTGCTCTACCATATGAACTTATAATTGGCAGTCCTTTTTGAATACCAAGGTCATCTTCTAATGTTATTGTATATATTCCTTGTGCACTACGGCTAACAGTTGCAACATTTACTTGTGGGTTGTTTATACTGGGTACATAAGAAGTACTTACTGTAAATCTACACATTGCCCTTGTTACAGGATACGCTCGTTTATCATATCCTAATTCAGTATTGTATTGTCCCCAAACTTTAGATTGTGCCGTGTGAGCGGAGTATTTTGGTACAAAGTAATCCACATTCATACCCCCAATAGCAGTAAGCCAAGGACCAGTTGCCGCGGCCGTATCTGCTCTGAATACACGGCTTGTACCTGATAAAACTTGTAATCCTGCGTTATTTATCTCAGTACCCGCATTAAGGGAGTTTCCAGAATAATTACCATCAAAATTCATATAATACCCCGCATTCCTTGAGGAGGTCCAAGTACTACCTACTAAAGTACGTGTCCAATCATAACGAAGTCTTAAATAGTAAGTTGTACCAGAAGATAAGTTCATAGATGTTGAACCAGTTCGGTTAGTAAAATAACCATATTGAATTATCGGGTAGTCATCTCCTGCCGGGTTGTGAGATATTATATTTTCAGAAATATAATTTTCATATTTTGGAATTTTAAATGTTATAACTTGTGATTGTTTTTCCAACACCCTTACCGAAGTTACTGTTTTTAATTTTATATTTTCACCATCTTTTACATAAATTTCAGTTTGGTTTTCTATTAAATCTTGTACTTTTATTTGAGCCCCACCATCAATCCAAAATCCATGATTTTCTGATGTTACTAATTTAATATCACCAACACATACCTCATATACCCTTTCAACTATTTTTTTTCTAATATCACCAACACCTGATGCTTTAAATGAATTTACAGATTCATCCCAAACTAACAAAGTATCATTTGTCTTAATATCTTTTGCAAGTTTTGTAGTTCCATCTGATAATGTAATTTTAGTATTTTCATCAACTGAAAAATTACCTGAATCAGTACCAGCAGCATACTGACTTTGAATATATGCGGATTTTACAAGAGTTCCTCCACCATTTGCACCGGTTCGAACTTCCAAATAAACTGATACTGAAGAATAGTTACCAATACCGGTTGCATATACATAAGAACCATTTCCTTGAGTATATGAATATCCAATAGACCAGGTTCCGGTTGTAGATGGTGTGAAATTTGCTATATCCTGAGCATCATTTCCTTGAGTAGTTGAATAATATTTTATACCATCAGCAGCAACAGTCTCCTCATCAGTCTGTACTGTTGCATTTGTAGTACCAGAAATACTACCTCCAGCCGCTGGTGTGGTTAAGGAACTGTCAATATTCAAGTTTACTTTTGTTACAAGACTTGAATCTTTTAATAATATAGTACCATCAGTTGCGTTCAACGATATTTGACCATTCTCAGCTTCAATTGAATCCGGTCCTACTGACCATGCACCAAGTGTAGCATCCTCAGATGTTATCTGTCCACTTATAACGGCATTATTTGCCGTCATTGTACCAGATGAACCTACATAAAAATTATCATTAATATTAATAGTACCACCATAGATATCAGCACCACTTAAAGTACCTCCAAACAACGCATCACCTGAAGATGATACATAGAAGTTTTGTGCTGATATATAACCATTTCCACTAACACTTTCTATACCAAGTATTATACCTGTATTTGTAAAAACACCATCACCACCTGAAGTAGGAGCACCTCCTTTAATTTTATATTGTTCAAGGCCCCATCCACCAACTGAACCACCTGTTCTTGTTGCGGTGTTGTTTTGATATCCAGATGTACTGTTATCTGCCTCTGATAAATCTACCTCCGAAGAATTTTGTATAGCAGTAGCTCCAGCAGAAGCACCACTTACAACAGTAGATGCCAACGTAGCACCAATATTAACATCACCACCTATTGATAATGAATTACCATCCCAAGTTATTCCTTTAGAAGATGCATTACCAATTGAAAATTTATATGCACTTCCGTGATATCCCAAAAAGAATCCGGTACCGGTATTGTAATTAGTTTGTCCACCTTTAATATTTCCACCACCACTTAAAGTTATACCACCACCAGTAATTGTAGTACCTGAAATCAATCCACTCTGAGCTTGATTTTGTGCATCTAAGTTTTCAACATTACCTAAATCTACATCATCAGCAGTTGTGTTAGCATTTAAAGTATTACCAGTTGTTAAAGTAGTTCCACCAATTTGAACTGTACCTGTAAATGTACCTGTTGCACCAGTAATGTTTGCACCAGTCAAATCTCCTTTAAAGAAAGCACTACCGTCTGGTGTTATCATAAAGTTTTTAGAAGCAAGCAATCCTTCATCTAAACTAAATTCTGTACCAGTATTTGTAAACCCATCGCCAGAACCAGTTACATAATTTGTAGATATAATTCGACCAGTTGAAATATTATCACCATTTATAAGTGTAGTACCCGAAACACCAAATGAAAGGTTATTTGTACCATCACCAACGGTTTCGTTTGCAGTAAATGATACCAATCCACTAAATCCAATTGCCTGAACCGGTGTTGAGAAAGAAGGTACGCCTGTCCCACCACCTGATGTTGTTTCGGTTACGGTATAAGTTGAATACCAATATTTGTTTGTATTACCCGAAGCATAAGTTGGTGCACCAGTTGCCCAATTTGCAGTAAGGCCAGTAAATGAATTTGTACCAAAGTTGTATGATGTAGCAGATGGTGTGGCTGGAGCAGAAGTTGATGATACCTGGTAATGAACCATATTAGCAGCAGATTTTAATCCATTTGTACCAGGGTCACCAGGGTCACCTGTGTCACCCTTATCACCATCGTTGGATTTTGTAACGGTTATAACAATATTTTGAGAACCATCAGTTCCCTCACTATCGGTATAGTTTACTGTAAGAGTTACCGATGCACTTGTATTTGCGGTTGTTATAACAGCAGAACTCATTGTTAACGTATTTGAAGATATAGTTGGATTGGTACTAAACCCACTTTGGGTTTTAGTCATATCTACAAACGTACCATTGGAAACAGAAACTACAACATTATTAAATGTACCAGTCTGAACACCACTTGGATTAGCTGTGGTGTTTTGAGTCTGTGGAGTAGCACTAACCAATACAACAGGTGTTGCTGCTTTGGCTTTTGAAATGGTAGCAGTTAACGATTTAGTTACGGTAGTTCCCTCACTATTTGTAGTTGATGCCGAAATTGTAATAGTTCCAGAATCAGAACTCATAGCAGAAGTATTAACCACAATAACACCTGTCGTATATGTAGCTGATGTAATAGTTATATCACTATTTGCGGTTGCACTTAAAGCGGATAATGTTCTAGCCGAACCTCCTTCATTTGCGGTAACTACAAGATTTGTAGCCGCAGATGGAGAATCTCCAGTTGAATAACTTGTTATAGTTTGAGCACTCGGTGTTACTTGAAATTCAACATTCGGTGCAGCATCTAATGTTTTTGATAAGGAAATTGAATCAGATACACTTCTACTTGTTCCCTCACTATCTGTTACAGTTGCTGTAAATTGTACTTGTGTAGAATTAGTTGCATTTGCTAAGTTTGAATATGAAAGTGTTAAATCCCCATTATCAGTTGCAATAGTACTTGGGTTTGAATCAAATGAAATTGCAACATCACTTGAAGAAAATGTAGTTACCGAACCAGTATAAAATTCTCTTACAGTAATTGTTGAATCTTCAAAAGAAGTTAATTGTACACCCGTTGATTTTGCATCTACGTTTTGTGTTTTGTTAGTAGTATCAATTATAATAGATGGTTGTGCAATTCTATTCTTATTATAATTTACTTTCTTTTGGAAAGATTGAGTAGTTGAATTATCACCTGCAAGATATGAAATATTTAATACAAGAGAACCACTATCTGCACTCATTGCGTTAATACCATACTGATTTGTTAAGTAAGATGAATAAGCTTCTGTTACATTCGTTGCCGTTGCAGAAACAATATCAAATGTATTTGGTGATGATAATCCATTACTATGGTCTATTTCTTTATCTGCAATTCTTACTTCAACTTCACCATCTCCACTATCAAATGAATCTAAAATCAATCCTTGAC
>Ga0255784_10000200_pt1 | contig 47112 bp, 42 predicted proteins | sample 101ome_14_FD_179982 | JGI IMG/M metagenome (GOLD analysis project Ga0255784, IMG submission 179982) | Coastal salt marsh microbial communities from the Groves Creek Marsh, Skidaway Island, Georgia - 101403AT metaG (version 2) | ecosystem: Environmental > Aquatic > Marine > Intertidal zone >...
CCTCGCAAAGAAGTGTTGAAACTGGTTTCGTCTGCTGCTTCGTTTTCAAGACGCAATGCAGGAGTAAATGGTGAACCAATTCCAGGATTACCATATAGTTGACTATTTCCAGTAAACCACGATTGTGAACCTTCAAATGCCTGTGTATTTACAATGGTTTCACTGTCAGTAGAATCGTTGTCAAAATAAGTGTTGGAACCGCCACTCCATCCAGCTTGTATAACATTGTTTGCACTTTGACTAATTGGTTCTACCAAATAATCTTCAAACCCTATGATAATTTCATCTGGAACTACTTCTTCTTCTTTTTGCTCTTCTTGTAGAGGTCCAAGACGATACACATTACGTGATTTACCAATCTGCCATCCAGTAAAGTATCCCAAACCAGAGTAAGTAACATTGGCAGGTGTGTTTTTAGTTGCGTTTAACACGCGTTTTGTTGTTCTTCGAAACATCATTTTATTTATATTATTTATATTGGAATGATATTAAATTTTATAATAGTTAAACCAATATGTTTTCAAACATATCTTTTATAATTTTATCAAGAGTATCGAATTGTCGTTTCCATCCAAGTTGTTTTTCTGCTTTGCTACTATCTCCCAATAACAAATCTACTTCGTATGGTCTAAAATATTGTTCATCAATGATAACTCTTGCTTGTCCATGTTGGTCAATTCCATATTCATCAACTTCATTACCAGTTTTATTTTTCCATTGTATTTCATATCCTTTATAAGCAAATGCTTTTTCCACAAAACTACGCACTGTATGGGTTTCTCCTGTAGATAAAACGTAATCATCAGGAGTTTGTTGTTGTAACATTAACCACATGCCCATGACGTAATCTTTGGCATGTCCCCAATCGCGTTTACTATTTAAATTACCTAATCGGATAAGGGTGCGCTTTCCTTCAGAAATCTCTTTAACACCATTAATAACTTTCATTGTTAAGAAATTAACACCCCTTCTAGGAGATTCATGATTGAACAGTATGCCATTTGTCAGAAATAAATTGTATGACTTTCTATAACATTTAACTAAGAAATGAGAATATACCTTAGCACATCCATAAGGAGATACTGGATTAAATGGAGTTTCCTCATTTTGAATATCATTTAACACTTTTCCATACATTTCGCTTGTTCCAGCTTGATAAAATTTAATTTTGTTTTGAATATTGGGAGAGAAAGACCTTATAATTTCCAATAAATGTAAGACACCAATACTATCTACTTCTGTTGTATATTTTGGAAGTTCAAACGAAACTTTTACGTGACTTTGTGCACCTAGATTATATATTTCAAGAACATCAAAATCTTTATTTTTTTTAATAATATCATTTAAATATGTATTTAAACCGCAAAAATCAGTTAAATCTCCATAGCGAAGTGTTATATTATATCGTAAATGTTCGATACGTTTATTTGTATATAGTAAAGATGTTCTCCTAACAAACCCATACACTTTATAATTTCTTTCCCATAATAATTCTGTTAGATAAGACCCGTCTTGACCAGTAATCCCACTAATAAATGCTAATTTCATTTTAATATAAATAGTTATTAGTGTTTATATTGTTGTAAAAATAGTTATTATTAAATTGAAAACATTCTATCTATATAAACATACATATATGAATACCTACATATATAATAACTAATACCATCAATAATACTTAAAACTTCCATATTATTATACAATAAATAACAAACAACAGGTAAATATCATAAAATGGATTATTTGTATATATTGTATTGTGTTCAAATACTAATCATTGTATTATACAACGTATCTGTAAAGTTGTATAATAATAAAAAATTCTTTTATTTAAATGGGAGAGATGCTTCTATAAATAACAGTGAATTACTAACGCTTCCATTAGATGATATTGATGAGTGGGGGCAATATGTTAATATAGAGTTGATATAATTTACTTGTGTTTTCGTGTTTTATGTTTTCTCCCCTTCTTTTTCGCGGTCTTTTTATGCTTTTTACCACCACGTTTAACAGTTGAAGATTTTGATTTGCTTTTGCTTTTGCTTTTGCTTGTCTTTAACTTTGTGTGCTTCATTGTTTTAAGTTGCATTGCTTCTTCTATTTCATTTGTTATGGGGTTAATAATTAGCAAGTATGGATGGACTTCATTTCCACATTTACACTTTTTGATTAAACGTTCGTCTTTTTGTGTTTTTTTTGTGTAATTTAAAAATTGGTTTGCTATGCTTTTTCTAGACATATTATTTATATAAATAATTAATATTTTATTAATTATTTATTATTTACTATTTAATATTGAACTATATGGTTAATATTGCGTCACCAAACCTTATTAAAAATCAGCATCAAAGTTAAATGCTTCGCTCTTATTTTCACAAGAACTAAGTGAATAGTCTCCAACGCGCTTTTCAAAAAAGTTAGTTTTACCTTCCAATGAAATCATTTCCATAAAATCAAATGGATTACTTGAATTAAAGATTTTACCATAACCCAATTGTTGACTTAATCGGTCGGCAACAAACTCAATGTATTGCGACATTAACTTGGAATTCATACCAATCAACTTACAAGGCAATGCTTCCAATATAAATTCTTTTTCTATTTCCACTGCTTCTTTAATCAATTCAAATACCTTTGCTTTTTTTGGTTTACGTTCCAATTTATTAAACAATAATACGGCAAAATCAGTGTGCATTCCTTCATCACGTGATATCAATTCATTGCTAAACGTTAATCCAGGCATTAATCCGCGCTTTTTCAACCAATAAATACTACAAAATGAACCAGAAAAGAAAATACCTTCTACACAAGCAAATGCGACTAAACGCGTGGCAAACGATGAACGGTTGTCTTGAATCCATTTGATTGCCCAATCTGCCTTTTTCTTAATACATGGGAAGTTATCAATGGCGCGAAACAATTTGGTTTGCTCTTCTCTATCTTTAATGTATGTATCGATTAGCAAACTATATGTTTCACTGTGAATATTTTCCATCATTAGTTGGAATCCATATGTAGCACGAGCTTCTGGCAATTGAACTTCGCTTAAAAAACGCTGTCCTAAATTTTCCAATACAATACCATCACTTGCGGCGAAGAACGCTAATACCATCTTAATAAAATGCTGTTCTTTTTCTTTTAATGAGTTCCAATCTTTTAAATCTTTTGAGAAATCAATCTCTTCGGCTCGCCAAAAGCAATCCATCATTTTTTTATACATCTTCCATATATCCTGGTCTGATAATGGAAACATTACAAATCGGTTGGGGTTTTCTGTTAGTAAAACTTCTTTTTGAGATTGCGACATCCTAAATAATAATGGTATATATTTAAATATTTTCCATAAATTTTATTTTTTTGGTGAAAATTATTTTGTGAAACATCTCTCCCCATTTTATTTTGTAAAAACAATAAAATCTCGATTAACTATTTCAATCTCACACAAACAACATATTTAGAAAAAGGGAGAGATGTATATTACAAGCCAACTCAATGGTTAGATTTACAAGATTATTTTACCTTTATTATATATCAATAATGAACGTGGATAAAGGGTTAAGTAGTATTAAAAATAAAAACAAAATTTACTTAAGAGATATACAAGACAAAACAAACAAAAGTAAATGGATAGACGTGTTAAACAATAAACCAAACAAAGCAATTGAAGAGTATCATAAAATATTGTGTAAAAACAACCCTGAAAATAAAGGGTTTTGTAACTTGCTTGACTTATTTAAAATATTGGGCGCGTTAGAACAATTAAACAAACAACCAGAAATAACGCGACAGATGGTAGAAACACACGAAAAGGAAAAAGAGGAAATTAAGGAAAAGTTAGAAAGCAAGTATGAAAAAGAGAAATCAGACATTAAAGAACAATTCTCTCAACAAATTACTCAATTGGAAAATGAAAAGGGAGAGATGTTAAAGAAAAACACTCAATTACAAACAGAAGCAGAAAGCAAGACAGCAGAACTTATCAGTGAAAATGAGGTACTAAAACAACAACAACAAACCGCAAACGAAGATTTAATAAAAATAAACAATGCAGTGGAAGATTTATTGAAATACATCAATCAAATGTCTGAAACAGTGGATAAAGACAAAGCTTCTATCATAAAAGAAGCACAAGAAAACATACAACGGGGTATGCCTCAAACTAGTGGAAAAACCAAAGAAGAGATACTTGAAAACCTTAAGAAAATACAAGAACGACAACAAAATCAAGAACGACAATAATAACAGCAACAAGAACAAGAACAAGAACAACAACTACAATAACTGTTTATTTTTCCCCATTTACATTACAAATAATTATATAAACATATTTATATAATTATGGCAACACCACCTCCTCCTCCTCCATCACAATCAATCAATGAGCCTTCTAGCATAAACGCGGATACGATTATTTCGAAAATAGAGGGCATTACTGAAAAGATTAGTGCTCTTAAGGTAAATATGCAAAAGCGTATTCAAACGATGCAAATGCAATTAGAAGCATCTACCACAAATTCAGATAAAAAATCAGAAGAACTTCAAGAACGAATAAAAAAACTTATTCAAGAATTGGAAAAAACCAAACAAGAAAAATCTAATTTAAACACAGAATTGGAAAAATTAAAAGCTATTGACACTAAATTAACTACTTTAGAAGGCAATGTTCAGGAATTGATTGATTCTAGTGCTGAGTCTGGTTCTGAACAAGAAGGTGGGTATCAATACAAAAGTAAAAACAAAACACGTAGCAAACGCATCATCAAACTTAACAAGTTTGGTTTGTTGAAATCGCGTTCCAAAACAAACAAAAAATCCAAAAAAATAAAGAAAAAACCTTTAAAGTCTAAGTTGAAGAGACGTGTTAAGGGGAAAAGTGTTAAAAAGGGAGGGGCAAAGAAAAAGAAGTCACACACCAAAACCAAAAAACATTTAAAATCCAAGAAAGGTCGTCGTCACCATAAGTAATTTAGGTATAATATTTAATCTATCATTAGTTTATATATTACAACACATCACATCACAAAACTATAATGAGTAAATTACCAATAAATACAACTATAGCAATGACATTTAATAAGTATTTCAATGATGCGCGCGACGATGATATAGAGAAATGTAAAGACGATACTATAAAAAAGGCGAGGGACAAGATAACTTACATGGCGGAAACAATTAACGACAATATTAAAACATCTACAGACATGGTATCAACATCTAGTAAGTTGAAAAGTTTAATAATAGATTACAACAATTTTATAAATCATTCGTTAAATGTGAAAGATTGGTCGTCTGGACATCAAAACATACTTAAACTAACTGGTAAATATTCCACACTACTATCCAACCTAATTAAACGTGACAAACAATTAAAAAAACAGTGTGATGAAAAAATGAAGCAACCACCACAACATCCCTTAAAACCAATAATTAAGTATTTCAGTACGTTAAAACAAATAACAAATCACTTTTACTTACCAGCATACGTTGTATTGAAACTGTTGCGTTATCAAGACCTTACATTTAAAGCCAAAAAACACGCAGAAGGTTTACAACACAATATAAAACTTAACACGATATTACAAGTAAATGGTTCACAACGTAGAAGAGAAGCAAAGTTGTTTAAAAACTTCTTTAAATTTATAACCACTAATTTTAATATATCTATTCAAAACGATGCTACATTAAACCAAAACATCCATCTGTCAAATACCCCGGCAAATATTGAAGCAATAGACAAATACATTGAAACCATGGAGTCTTTTTTAAAATATTTTAAACAAAATGATATACCATCATCCGCATCATTGGCAAAGGCAATACTAACTCAAAATGAAGTAAAAACATATGAAAATATACGAAAACACTTTGAATTTATTAACGAACGAGCGTTCGCATTGGGTGAATACTTTAACTTTATACTAATAAGCCCAGCAAAACAAGGAAAACGAGGTGACCATTTAAAGGTTTCCAATTTTAAAAAGTATATTGACGCTATACGTAAAAAACTTCTAGGTGGTATTCAAACAAAATACAATACACCACCACCTCCCTCTTCATCTTATCCTTCGTCTTCAAAATCAAAAGGAGTAAGTAGTTTTGAAGACCAGTTTATAACCAAAGAATTACCTCAACAACAGCGTAACTTTGATGAAGAACTGTATGATAGAAATGTTGCAAGAGGTGCTTATATACCAAAACCAACACGTAGAGCTCCATCAAGACCACCAACCTACAATCCTGAAACGATAATAACTGATTATTCTGATAGAGAGGCACAACGAGCAATAGGAGCAACTAAACCATTACCTCCAATGTCATCATCTACACTTCCACCCATTGATTTATCTAGTTTAGATAAGTATAGTCAAGGGCGCAGTTTTAAAGACCGAAACAAACAAGTATCACGTCAAACACGCAAAAAACGATTCAATACAGGTGCGGAACGAAATACTGCTAGAAGTTCATTTAGAGGTGGTAAAAAAACAAGAAAAAACAATAAAAACAATAAAAACAATAAAAACAATAAAAACACCAAACGGAAACAAATGAAGCGTGTAAAACATAAAAGACATAATAAAAACCAAACAAGAAAAAACAAGTAATTTAGAAATTTTTTTTAGCAGTGTATTGTATAATGAAAATCCCCGCTATTTTCAAAAATCAAGTTCTTTACTATATTGTTCTAGCATTTTCCGTTCTTAATGTTCTAGGATATGTAAGTATGAAAGCATGGGAATGTTTAGCATTGTTTTGTTTGACTGCTTACATTGTAAACATGCAAGTTAACAATGTTACGGTTGGATTGTTGGCTGGTATCTTTGTTGCCAACTTTATCTTTAGTTGCGGTCGTGTCAAGGAAGGTCTTGAAAACGCCCTTCAATCACCAGAAAAAGATGTAGAAAAAGCAGAAGAAGCTTTGGAACGCGCACAAGAAAAAGTACAAGAATGTGCTGAGGGAGAAGAAATGGTAGACGGTGAATGTGTAGCCGTAGCAGATGAAGCAATGACCAACGCCAAAAAAGCAACCGATGTTGCCAAAAAGGCAATTGCCGACATGCAATCCATGTTGAAAATGTAAATCCTCATACATTAATAACACTAATTATACATTAATAACACTAATTATACATTAATAACACTAATTATACATTAATAACACTATGATTAATTTTATTTTATATACAAAATATATAAAATGAAACTACCAAAGGGAGTGAATAAGATGTTGAAGAAAATGAAACTAACCAAACTACTTCAAAGTAAAATATTACTTTATGTTGTTGCTGTAGTTGCGTTGATTTATGTGGTTCAATTATTAAATGAACGAAAAAACAACATGGTTGCTATATTTGCTATTAGTGCTTTGCTTTCTACTTATTTTAGCAAAAATATGATTGTTAATTTAGGGATTGCATTAATTGTAACAATCTCTATTGGTGCTTCCAATATTCTACAAGAAGGGTTTAAAGACAAGGAAGAAGGGGAAGAATCCGAAGAAGACGAAAAAGAAGAAGACAAACCAAAAAAGGAGGGTATGAAGGGTAAGAAAAAAGATAAAAAAGCATTTTTTCTTAATGTGGATGATGAATGCGTTGAAGCAACACCATCGGATTGTGCTGAAGGCGAATGTTATACCAATAACAAATGTACTGAAAAATTCGGACAACGTAGTGTTCCAAAAAGCACACCAGCATCGGTAGACGGTAAATCCGACAAACCAGGTGACAGAATCGATTACGCTTCTACATTGGAATTGGCATACGATAATTTACAAGGTATGTTGGGTGAAGGGGGAATGAAAGGATTGACCGATGAAACCAAACGTCTTGTATCTCAACAACAATCTTTAATGGAATCATTGAAAACAATGACCCCAATCATGAAAAGCGCCAAAGAAACACTTGACAATATGGAATTGCCAGATATGAAGGAAATGCAAGGTATGTTGAGCAAACTTAAAATAGGTAAAAAATAAACACCCCTACATACTAATAATAAACAACAAACAACAAACAATAAACAATAAACAACAAACAATAAACAATAAACAATAAACAATAAACAATAAACAACAAACAAATAAAATCATAACTAACTAAATCGTGTATGATTTTATTTATATTCAATGTATATAATGAAAAAATATTGTCCACCAGGAGTATTATGTATAGAAAACACTACAATGATGTTTTTAATTTTGATAATTGTTTTAAGTGCTGTTGTATTAAGTATTGTATTGAAAAAGGTAAGATTAAATATGAATATTATAACACCATCCCACGTTAATCATAAATCACAACATCATCATAACCACACTATACAATCCAATCGTCCTGGTTTTTTTGGTATATTTAATCATCCAAGCGACGTGTTTTTAAATCCCCATGCACCGCCATTGAAAAATGGAATGTATCACCCAAACAATAGTAGTGACCCACGTGGAATTCCTATTAATACACCAACACAATCCAGAGACAGTGAATACAGTCAAATGGGGGTATTGACGCGTGAAAATGGGAAAGAAACCATTCTGCCATTGATGGGTCGTGTATTGATTAGTAACCGTAGTAAATTTCAATATTATACTATAAGCGATAAATCCAATGTAAAACTCCCTATTTATCATAAAAACAAAAATAGCACCAATGAATATGGTTGTGATGAGTTATTTAATGGGGATAAAGTGTATGTGGAAGGGTATCGTGATGTATTTGTTGTGTCTATTTATGAAAATTCAGCACCTCGATATATTCCATATGTATAACCCCTTCGTTAAATAGTATTAGTATAATAAAAATAACATAATTCAATTAAATCAATAATATTAAACATAAAATATGTTATAAATGTATATGATAAATACATTACTAGACGATTATAATAAAAATTACAAGACAACCAACAAACGTCAAAATTCATTAGGGTGTTTAAAAGAGTTAAATCAACAATCCATAAACAATACAGTAATGTATTTAGATGAATGTAATGATAATTACACTGCTTATAGAATACGATTTAACGTTATTACTTCATTGAAGTATGGTGAAAAGTTAGGAAAAGATGTTAGTGGTAATTACAATGTATTTTCCAATGGTTATTTTCAACAAACTATAAGATGGTGGTATGCTGAGAACCGTTACAAAACATATGAATATATAGAGAAAGATTTAGATGAATTTACAAGATATTTAGAAACATATTACAATAATGTTTTGATGTCTGAAGGGTTTAAATACTCACGTGTTTCAAAGGACGGTTGTTATTACAAAGTAATGACATTCAATGATGAGTTAATTTTGTTTATTAAACAGTTGGTAACTGGTATATATACACTTAAAAAAACGTATTCTGAAAATGTAGAAAGTCCCGCTATTTTTGGAACAATATCAGGTGATGAAAAGGCCAAAGAAATTGTTGCATATATTGACCATAAAATAGAAAGAATGCTTTATTACAAAAACCTATTTCTTCAATTGTTTAAATAGACCCTGTAAATAAACAAATATTATAAATAAACATTATAGTATTATTAATATAATGTTTATGTAAAAAAATATTCAATCTTTAATCTTCTTTGGTTTCATCGGACATATCGTTCGTTTTCCCTTCTTCCTTTTTCTTTTTTACTTTATCTGCTTCCTTTACATGTTCTGACAAACTATATACTATACCTTTCATTATATCACCAACATCATCGGTTACCTTTTTATCGTTTTTATTATAAGATGCGGCGATATCATAATTGACTGGTGTATCGTTGTCTGTTAGTTTTTCATTAGAAAAGTCAAGTTTTAATATTACATTTGTTTTTGGAACAAATGCCTTTTGTGTTACTTCATATTTTGCTTGTTTCATTTCCTTTTTAAATTCTAAAAACTTTTTAAGTTCTTCTTTTACAGCGCCACCGGTTTGTGTCTGTTCTTCTTCTTTCTCTCCCTTTTCTTCTTTCTCTCCCTTTTCTTCTTTTTCTTTTATTATTTTCTCAATAATATTGTCTTTGTCCAAAATAACTTGATTATGAATTGCCATAAGTAGTTTGGATTTTTCATCGTAAGTATCATTATCTTTCATATCTTCTAATGTTTCATACCCTTCTCTAAAATCAATAGTATTACAATCTATGTAATATTTATCCATTGTATCAAAGTATGCTTTTGCATTTGTATACAATTCATCATTTCTTCTTTGATCGTTTTCACTATCATAATAGTTTTTAAACTTGGCAAACATTTCGGTGTCTATTTCAATTTCTTTTTTCTTCTCTTCTTCTTCATTTTCCTTTTCTTCTTCTGTATCTTTCGATTCATCATCATCATCGTCGTCAACAACTTTCTCTCCCTTTTTTGTTTCAATTATACAAACAATTTTCAATAAAGCATTCATAAATAGTGTCCATTTTTCATGTTTAGAAAGATTCGTCAATAAGATTTCCTTTACTTCTTCTTCTTTTTCCTTACTTGCCTCGTCTGTCTCTTCTTTATCTTCTTCTTTATCTTCACCTTCTTCTTTATCTTCACTTTCTTCTTTATCTTTATCTTCTTCTTTATCTTCACCTTCTTCTTTATCTTTCTGTTTTTCATCAGAATTTGATATCTCTCCCCCTTCAATATCTTTATCTTCTTCTTGTTCGTCATCTTGTGGTTCTTCAACATCTTCTGAACTAGGTGTCCATAACTCCTTGTCTTGACTATCGTCTGTATCTGTATCTACATCTACATCTACATCTACATCTACATCTACATCTGAAATAGATATATCGTCTTCTTCTGATGTAGGTGTCCATAGTTCTTTTATAGTTGCATCATTATCGTCGTCCGCTCCTCCCAACTGCTTTTTAAGATTGCGCTTTGAGTTAACAGACTTTTTGTGTTTTAATTTCAATGTTTTGTTTTTAAGATTATGGGCACGTTTTCTACCCTTACTGACATTGTTTTTTTTGTTTTTCTTATTTGATTTCTTATGAATATATCGTCTACTTTGATTTTTTGTTTTTTTTATTTTATGTAATCTTTTTTTAGTAATATTCATTTATATACATAAAATTATATTATTTTATTATATATTAATTATAATGTCTAATTCTGAAAATAAACTTAGAACAAATCTTGGAATGAAATGTCGTTCAACAACTCAATGTAATGAAAACTATTTACAATGTTTGAAAATAAGTAAAGATGACACAGTAGACATATGTGATAAAAACAATGTTAATTGTGGTAGCGAGGATAATCCAACAGGCGTGTGTTATCCATCATCTGTAAAGGCAGGTAGTATTAAAAAGTTAGAATACATTGATGAAGAAACCATTAAAAGGGAAAAAGCACAAAAGAAAAAGGCAGAAGAAAACAAAAAGAAAAAAGAAGAAATGATTGATATGATAGCAGGTATAGGAATTAGTATTGTAGTAATTGTATTGGGTGGAAGATGGGCTATTCGCAAAATCAAGCACCGTATGAAAAATGAAAATGAATAAATAAATTAATAAATAAATAATAAAACTCCTAAAATTTAGGAAATTATTATTTTATAGTTGTAAATGGATTGTATTATAATCAATTAAACTGTATTTTAGTATCATATGCTATGAAAATAAACATTACTCGATATATCTATCTCTCTATTTACAATTTACTTGCATTGTGAAGATTTTGAAGGGTAGGTTTGTAGTCTGGTGCTTGTAAATCTGGATTGGTGCGTGGAAGCATTTTACCAATAACTTCTTCTTCAACAGTTTGAGGAAACTGGTTCATTACACTAAGTTGTTTTGATTTCTTTACTTCAGAGGGAGAGAAAGTTCTTATTTCTTCTTTTTTACTACATCTCATAATAAGAATGTAGGCAGCAATAATACCAACAATACCCATAAGCATATCTAAACTAAACAAACTCAAGGCAATCATGATAACAACTGCTTTACCAACAATGGTATCGATAAGCATACAAACATTACTTGGAGGGGCAATGTCTATAACAATAAAAACGACCATCAACAAAGACAATACTAAATAGGTAGGACTACTAGGCATCATTTTTAGTAGATTTTTCATATAAGATAATATGATATTTTATTTATTGAAATTAATTACTATCAAACAAAATAAACCCTCCTAATAATATGGTAATAATTCCAAATACACTTTTGAAAATATGAGTATCTATTTTACTTGTGAAATAACTGGCAAGTGTTCCTATTATAAAGAAAAAAGATAATGTTAAAGCGTAGTTCCATTTAATACATTTACCACTATTACCATTACAAACTTCTTTTGCAAAGAAAAACACAGCAACTATACCAATTGGAAGAAGCAAAGATGCTAAAGAAGTGCCGATTGCTACTTTGTAATCTTTAACCACGTTTAAATAAACCAATAAAGGAACTATCAATATTTCTGCTCCTCCACCAACAAACGATGCAACTATACCCGTAAGTGTCCCAATAAACATAAGTTTAAATAAATTATGGTCAATTAATGGAAAAACACCATTGATGTTTTTTCTCAAGAAATCATTTTTATTTACTATATCTACGATTTCATCCAACATAAACATTATATACTATATAAAGGTAATAAAACCGCAAACAAAAACAATAAACAAAACAATCTAAACAGATTCGCTTATATTATTCGTAACGCAAATATGTCAAATAAAAACCAAAACCAAAGTATTAATGAAGACGAAGATGAAATAGCCACTTATATGGGTCAAAAAGGTTATACGATAAAAAAAGAATTTATAAGCATACAAGAGCAAAATCTAATTAAAAAAGAATTAATGATGAAACCATATGTTCCTAAAAACTCACTTGCCAAACCAAACTCGTTTCCAGTATTTAGAGAGTCTCATAAAAAACTATATTTACCCAAATTTTATGGAGCAAAACACTATGGTGACCCTGAAATATCAAAAATAGGGTCAGGACAAGCAATTGATATTGAATTTAAAGGGGAATTACGAGATTATCAATTACCAATTGTGGATACATACATGAAAGCAGCAGAAGAAAAAGGAGGGGGATTGTTAGAACTTCACACTGGTGCTGGTAAAACAGTTTGTGGTCTTAGAATTATATCTAAAATCAAACGGAAAACACTTATCATCGTTCACAAAGAGTTTTTATTAAGGCAATGGGTAGAACGAATAGAACAATTCCTTCCTACTGCCAAAGTTGGAAGAATACAGGGAAGTATCATAGACATTGAAGGTAAGGACATCGTAATTGGAATGCTTCAAAGTTTAAGTATGAAAAACTACGATATCAAATTATTTAGCGATTTTGGACTTACTATTGTAGACGAAGTTCATCACATTAGTAGTGAAGTATTTAGCAGGGCACTTTTCAAGATTGTTACTAGGTATACGTTGGGTCTTTCTGCTACTTTAACTAGAAAAGATGGACTGACTAAGGTAATAAAGATGTTTTTGGGAGACGTTGTATTTAGCAAAAAAAGAAAAGGAGAAAACAAGGTTTTGGTAAAAGCAATTGAATATATAAGCGGCGATGGTGAGTTTGATAATGAAGTATTGAATTGGAGGGGGCAAGTAAATTACACGTCTATGATTAAAAAGTTATGTGAATACAATAGGCGAAGTGAGTTTTTGCTACATGTGTTAGAAGATACTATCAAAAAGGGTAATGTAGAAGACCAAATCATGATATTGGGACACAATAAAAACTTACTGCGTTATTTGCATGATGCTATAAAACATCGTAATATTGCCACAGTAGGGTATTACGTTGGAGGAATGAAGGAGCAAGATTTAAAAATAAGCGAAGGAAAAAAGGTTATTATTGGAACGTATGCAATGGCAGAAGAAGGGTTGGATATTAAAACCCTTACTACATTATTGATGGCTACTCCAAAGGTTAGTGTAAATCAAGCAGTTGGTCGTATTCTTAGAAAAAAAGACCATGAAGCAGTAGTTATTGATATTGTTGACGTTCATAGTATATTTCAAAGGCATTGGACCAAGCGATTAAGTTTCTATAAAAAGCAGAAATTTAAGGTAATTAAAAGCGATAGCAATAATTATGACGACGATGATGAATGGGATACTATTGTGGAAAGAAAGGGTGAAACACCATTTACCAAAGCGAAAGGAAAGGTAGTAAAGAAAGGGAAAAAGGCAAATCAATCCAATAAACCCAAAAAAACCGCGTTAAAAATCAAAGTTGGAACTGAAATATTAAATAGGACTTGTTTAATCGATGACGATGATTAAAAATCAAATTATTTTATTGTAAATATAATTTACTTACAATAAAATCACAATCTATTAATTATTTAATATAATAATAATGTATAATTAATGTCACACGTTAAGGTTGCTGAGTTAAAATCGGTAAAAGACACAAAAACGCCTGTTAAGGCAGACGATGTAGTCAGTATTGGTAAAGATATCGTTAAGATATTTCCATCTGGCGTAAATCTTAAAAACATGGCAGATGCTACCATGAAGGTATTGTCTAAGGTTACAACACTTTACCACTTAAATGGCGAACAAAAAAAGGATTTGGTAGTAGATATCCTTTGCTACGTTGTAGACAACACAGATGCTGGTGCGTTGGAATTTCTAGATCCTGTTATCAAAGACATGCTTCCAGGATTGATTGATACACTTATAATGGTTGATGGTGGTAAACTACACATTGCCAAACCAAAGAATTGTGTCAACAAGTTAAAATCATGCTTACCATGCAAGTAAATATTTCTATTTAAAAAACTATCTAACAAACTATCTAACAAACTATCTAACAAACTATCTAACAAACTATCTAACAAACTATCTAGTTATAATCTTATTATAATATTTTATCCATTCAAAAACAGTTTCTCGTCTACCTGGTATTTCAGAACCAATATTGTTTGTATCTAAGTAATTAATTAATATTCTATGTTCTACATATTCATTATTTTGATAGTTTAAAAGACTGTCTATAAATGATGTATAGTGATTGTTCCAATGACATAACATATCGGTTGCTATTTTCCTACAATAATACACGGGTAAGTGTTTTAATCTATTTTCATTTTTAATATAATCAACATTCCAAATAGGAAACAAATCTATTTCACAAACGATTTTCTTATATATATCATGATACGTACCATCAAATTCATAAATTAAACCTAATATTTGTTTAGGCAAGTCAAATAATCTATTGGAACCTCGTTGTATTGTGTTATCCTTTATAATTTCCTTCATACTAAATAATATTTATTCTATTAATATTATTTAATCTAATTAACTTAATATAATTTAATTAACTTAATATATTTTAATTAACTTATCAAAGAACGTATGTATATGTATATGTATATGTATATGTATATGTATTTACTTTTTATAGTGGTTGTAGTTATCAACACAGTTAATGTTGGTTTTTGTAATACCCATTGGTCCCAAAGCATTGTGTGGAGGAGTTACATTTGGTGATTCAAATGAAGTTCCAATAGGAGTATTGCTTTGGTATTGACTGTAACCACTACCTCCTTTTTGATGATGTTTTTTTCCCTTTTTCATAGTATTACGCTTTTTCCCCTTCTTTTTCTTAAGTGACTTAATTTTTAAATGCTTTCTTGACTTACGAGTTTTGTTTTTCTTTGACTTACCCTTTTTTGCCTTTTTCCCTTTTTTACCTGCTCCGCATTGAGAAGATACGTAACGAGACACAGGTGCATATCCACCTTGAACGGTAGAAGCATCGGCAGCACCTTCATTGGTGTATCCATAACCAATACGGTTGTTAAAAATAGCTACACCTTTGCTACCACCACAATGATTGTATTTAACTGGACCAGAATAACCAAATCCCATATTGGATTTGGCATTGTTCGCCAACGAGTTCATTGTGGCACCATAAGCACCACCCTTCTGTGTTTTGTTTTTAATCTTGCGTCCATTTTTTCTCGCTTTCTTTTTGTTATACGCTTTTTTGGTTTTCATGTTTGACTTTGGCATTATATAATAACCACACAAATTATTTTTCAATAAACATTAATTCTTGTTTTTCAGTAATTGGTTTGTTGGTAAGTGAAACAGGTTCCCATTTGTTATATTTTTTATTAAATACGCATTCAATGTTGTATGTTTTGTTTAACATATATTTATTTAAACGCGTATCTTCAAAACAGTCTTCGTCTTCACTTTCCTCAATTAAATCAATGTCATCGTTTTCACGTATGCATCTAAATAATTTATTCATAAATTTGCTTGTTTTGATACTTCCAATGTATGCGTATCCAATATTTTCTAAATCTTTTCCTTCATTACAATACAAACTATACACATCTGGTTGTATTTCAGCTTCTACTTTAAATACCGCGTGTTTCATTTGATTGACTTCTACGCGTTCGTTTATATAAATATTGTCCGTCCAAGAACGATGTTGAACACAATATACATTGTATGGTAGTTTTTCTAGTTTTGATTTAATGATATCATATTGATTACTTATCAATGGTAACTTAAACATATATTCGTTTTTAATGTATATTTTTTGAGCAATACTTTGTTTTAACATATCAGAAACAATACTAAGTTTAACAAACTGCGACTCAAACAACATTTTTTTGTTTTTGTAGTAAAATATATTTTCAATGCTAAATAGATTTTTTCCGTTTAATAAGACATGTGTTCCATATAAAATGGTTCCGGTCCCAATACATAATACTGGATCAAAGTTACAAGCAACTATTTTTATTTGTTGAAAACTTTTTGTTTTAAACACGTAACTTAAACTAATACAAACTGGTCGCCCGTTCAAGTAAGTAAACCAAATAAAATACTTTTTACCCATAGGAATACTAATATAAAACCTATTGTTAACATCAACCTTGTTATGTAAAGTTTTTTCATAAAAAGGTTTTATATTTGGAAACTGTGATATCAAATACTTGCGCTCTTTATTTAGTAAGGAAGGGTTGTGTGTATGATTGTTTCGTTTTGATTTTCGCTGCATGTATGGATATGACATTGATATATATTAGATTGACGATGCTTTTAAATATGTTTAATAATTATATTTATGAATGCGGTTTCAATCAGTAAGTGGAAAATCCAGGGTCAGAAAATGAACTTGTAAAACTAGATGAGCCATCTGAAATAGCGTTTTTACTTGTAGATATACTATTGTTTAAAGCACTGTTATTATTATTTGATTTTTTTAAATCCTTCAAGTAGTTTTTAAGTTCATTTTTCATTTTTGATTGTGAAGCATTGTTGATATTACTACCATCGTCGCGGTTATCACCATTACCTTTAATGTGACTATCACTTGGATATATATTTTTGTTTATTTTCTCATACATTTCCTTGTATTTTTCACGTGGAAGATTAACTAAATCCCTTGTTTTTGGTGTAGTCAAGTTGGTTTTTAAAAAAATATAAATATAATGGGCGCATAAAATTAAAACTAATGAAATAATTATTCTTTGTAAAATCCAAAATATCATATACATAAACTTATATTAACTTTGACAATAAATAACTCATCGTTTCTTGAAAAGAAAAGTCTGTTTCACTTAAATGGGAGAGAAAGTATGCATCGCATATCTCTCCCTTTTCAGTTTTCTCAATAATAAAAGATACATTACATTTCTCATTTACTTTAAATATTTCTTCAGTAACAACTATGTTTTTATGATTTATTGGTAAACTACTCACCTTTTTCTTTATCCATTCATTGTCATCAACGTATACAGTATACTTGTCTAAATACTTGTCTAACTTGTAATAACAATTTTCATTAGACGCTTTTTCTGTATTTATAAAGTTTTTGTAATATTGATTATTATAAATAGTATAATATCCGTTGTCTGATAATATAATATTTTTGGTTTCACTTTCATAATACAAACTGTTTTTAAGTTTGGTAAAATTTACCTTTTCAAGTTTTAGTTCATCAATATAATATTTCATTTAATATATTTATTTGAAACTATTTAAACCGATTTAATAAGTTAATTTATATATGGTAAAAATTGTTTTGGTAAATAAGAATGCTTCATTGGTGGAAAAATCAGTGAAAAGTATTAAAGTAAATGAGTTACATAAAAAGTGTAATTTGAAATCAAGTGCTAATTTCACCAAACGTCATACTTGGAAAGTAAGTAATAACTTTTATTCGGTTTATGCGAAAGATACAGGTCGTTCAAACAGTGAAAACAAATACGACTTACCACCTCCAGTAGACGAGGCGTTGTATTTCAATACAATGATTTTATTAAAACATAGCAATTCAACACCAACTGATGATACCATTGTTGATTTAACCAAAGATGAATGGGAAAAAACATACGAAACTTTGTTTGGAGGATTTGAAGATTTAAACAATTCTGAGGAACCAAGTGAAGACGAAGAAGAATTTTCAGATAGTGAAAAAACAAAGGAAGGATACCATAAAGATGGTTTTGTGGTAGACGATGAAGATGAAGATGATGAAGATTATGTCCCTCAGGAAGACGATGAAGAAGATTTAGAAGAAAGCGCCAGTTATGATGAAGATGACTCAGAAGAATACACAGAAGGAAGCGAAGAATACACAGAAGGAAGCGAAGAATACGAAGAAGGAGACAGTGATGATGATGAAGAAGAAGACAGTGAAGACGAGGATGAAGAAGACAGTGAAGAAGAGTATTATTCTGAATTAAGTGAAGATAGTTACTGTTCTAGTGATGAGGAATAAATCACTAATAATATCAATAAAATACAACAGTCAATAAAATACAACAATCAATAAAATACAACAGTCAATAAAATACGATAATCAATAAAATTAATATATTTAATAAATTGAATTTAAATATATTGAAACCAATTATATTAACTTACACTTAGATACTTAACTATGAAAGTAGAAAACCCTGAAACAATACGCAAAAATGTTTGTAATACCTTTAAGGAAAGTTTTGATATATCAGACCATACAATTGCTAAAAACATAGAAATAAGTATATTTAACTATACATTAAAAGAAGCAACACGAAAAAAGATTGTTAAAAAATGGGAAAACAAGTATTTTGTTCAATTGTATGTAAATCGGTTAAGAACATTAATGTCAAATATGAAGGCAAATTCAACCTTACTATCTTCTATTAAAAATAAGAAAATATCTAAAAAAGCATTGGAAAACTTAACCCATCAAGAAATGAATCCAAAAATATGGAAATCATTGATTGAGGCCAAGATTAAAAGAGATAAAAATATGACATCAGACAATATGATGGCAGCAACTGATCAATTTAAATGTTACAAATGTAAAAAAAGAAAGTGTACCTATTATGAAATGCAAACACGTTCAGCAGATGAACCAATGACAACCTTTGTAACTTGTTTAAATTGTGGAAATAGATGGAAGTGTTAATGGAAATAGATGGAAGTGTTAATGGAAATAGATGGAAGTGTTAATGGAAATAGATATATAAAATAAATCATAAAAAATATAACATTTTAAAATGTTATATTTTTTATATATGACTACTTTATTGTCTAATACTATATTTCATCATAATTTACAAAAAGGGTCAGTTGAATATATTAATACATATCCATTTGTAGAAATAAATCATCAAATGTTGGAAACAAACGTGCCTAACAATTCTATTGAGCAATTAAACATTTCACTTTTGGATGCTCAAAAATACATTGTTCAACGACCAAATTACATAGGATTTACATTTGATGCAAGTCAAAATATAGCAAATATACAAGACATATCACGTGGAACAATTGGAAATGCTTATTTTTTTAAAGACAACAGCACACTTACATCTGCTACAGACATAAAAGTATATTTGATTAAAAACAACGGAATGACAGAAGCACAACACACGGAAACAGAAGGTGAGTATTATTTTGGTGATTTAGACCGCGTGAAATTTACAATACCTACTACCGACGTTTCTAATATAAACCAAACCATAACCGATTTATCAGAAAACTTAACCTATCTGTCTAGTTTTATACCAGCAGACATGATTAATGAAATAACTGAGATAAACGTAGAAACATTAGAAAACGAAGAAGTATACGTAGATTATTATTTTTACATATGGGAAGACATCAATGGTCCATGGTTTAACGGTTCCTCTCTTTCTATGACACCAAACCATCTACAACTAACCAATTCTAATTATAGCATACGACCAATAACATTTAATGATATTTCTAACCAACAACAAATCGACCAAAGCGACATAAACGGACGAAACCTTTATACTTATAATTTCAACGAAACAAACGCAAGTGATACTTCATCCAACTATGTTCGCGTCTTTAAAATAAGCGGAACATATGGAACAAACAATGGACTTCCTGAACAACATTCATTAATACTTCCAAGTCCAAAATACACAAAATACAACTTTCTTTGGACATATTCCATTAAAGACAGTTACAAATTAAGTTTTACAAACATATATAACAATACCATTGAGTATTTGTTGGAAGGATACGCACCTTTTTTTACACCAAACTTAAACATTAGCGGTATATCATGGCAATACGACTATTTTTCAAACATGGGTGCATTAACATCACATTATTCAACATTGGAAGTAGAAAGAGTATACAAAGCAACTAATCTCATAAATTTGTCGTATGATACCGGTGTTATTACACTTACCATACCAGAACAAGACCAATACGACATATCTGAAAATTTTATTAAACGGTATCAACCCGACAATAGACAAGGAACACGATATTTACTAGACCCTATTGACCGAACCAATTACATCCATTTATTTGAAAACAAAGAAATAGTAAAACTGTGCTACAACATTTACATTTTTATCAATGAAAATATTCAGTATGGATTAACATCAACCGGAACACCAATTGATTTGTCAAATAATGAATTAACCAGAAATCAAACGGTATATCCGTATGGTGATAATTTTGTAGATATTAGTTATTCCGAATTAATAGAACTAAGTGATAATATAGTTTATTTTCAAACCATACCACAAAGTAATATTGACTATGGTGATGTACCATACAATGGAACCAACAGTTTTGATATTTCACGCAATAGATACAATAATGAAGACGATATTGACGGAACACCATTGGACGTAAGTGCACAATCCGTTATTAGCAATGATACCGTAAACAAATATTTTGCATATGAAACAAACACTAGTTTAAATGTAGAAATATTAAGACTCCGTCGTAATGATTTAATAAATACACCTTATTATGGTCATTTGGTATCATCTGCCGATTGGAATGTTGTTTATAAAATGTTTTATGTATTACCTACCACAAACAATCATTTGTATAGCATGGAAAGTAACGATTACTATATTAGATGGAATTACAGTGCGATGAGATATTACTACAATAAATCATCTCCAATAGACTACAAACAAGCATATTATGAAAAAACCAGTTTAAATAGTGGCATTAGTAACTTAAAAGAGTTTGATTTTACAGAGTTTGAACGAAGAGTTTATCCCAACACATTACTTGACATTTCATATACAACTCTTCCATTTCCCGATGGTGGAGGCACTCCTGATTTTTTTTACAAAAATTTAAAAGTGACACTGCCTTCTTCTATATTATCCACGTTATCTACAAATTTATTTTTCAACCACAACGAAGACGTAAGGGCAAAAATAAACATTTATGTATTGAAACCCGATACAATTCTTGGTGTGGACCAGCAAAACAATTACGATACTTCAGACATATCCTACAATTTGTTTGATTTATCGTATTCGTTTTACGACCCGACGCGGATTGTTCCAGAAACGATTTCATTTGATATTAGTGAAAACGACTTAATAGAAAGCACATTATTGTCGGGTCAATACATATTTGAATGGAATTATGAAGTAATAGAAGATGGAGGAGTAAGTGCTGATTATTTGCCATTCGACAAAACTAGTGGGGGAGATTATCAAGTAAACAGTACGGTATTTGACGTCCCTTACAACGATTTTCTCTATGATTTAAGTGGGGTGTATATATATTCCAATTCGGATTTTACCAATTTGTTTTTGGAGTTTGCACAAGAAGATATAGAGCGATTTGTGGATTATATTAATGTTTATCATAAAACATTAGACGCAAGCAATACGCAAATCTCATTTAATTTCAACTTATTTACTCCAAACAAAGAAGCGTCTCAAAGTAGTGGTAATTTTTGGTCACTTCCACCAGGGTATCAAGGAAGGGACGACCCTAGATTGTATCAATCTCCAACCACTTATTTAAATAAGTCTATTATACCTAGTCCTGAACTGATATACACAAATGAAAACCGGTATGGAGATGTTGGATTTGATATTATAAACGCCAGTTACGTAGGTAGAACACATAATTTTTACAAACTAACAAAGGTGTATGATATTTCAAATACAACCTATCAAAATTTAGGGACAGACATTAGCGACAATTACGTAAGTGATGTTAAAAATTATATTGTAGAAATGATAATTCCAGAAGGTGAAGTAAACAATACCGATGTTAGTGCAAATTGGGGATTAGGAAGTATCGATGGTGTAAACCTTGAAAAAGTAACATCTGAATCACAAAATGGTGTTCATCTAGGAATAGCAACAGACGCATCAAACAATACAATTGCTTACTTTAAAGACGGTAATACATATTATTTGGAAAACAATAATGGGCGAAATATAACGGGAAAAGTAAGATGGTTGATGCAAGAGAAAACAAATGGGGATATATCAGTTACAGTTTCGGTAAACAATAAAAAGGGTCTTTATTTAAGTAATTTAGGGGTTCCTGCAAACGAATTAATTTATTTAGGGACAAACGATATTAGTGATGTGTCTCAAAACAACAGTTCTATAAAAATATACGACAAACGACCCGATACCGATTATATTTTACTGAGAGACATATCACGGACAGATATCATATTTCATCAAATTACAAACCCAACAGAAGTAGGCGGAACAATAACATTTCCTCAAAGTAGTGTTCATACAAATGCTACTTTTCAAATCCCTTACATTTGTAGAATGGATTACAAAATACAAGACAAAACAAATAATTTCCAATTTGAAAGCATCATTAAAACAGAGGGTAATACATTAAATGACGTGTATCATAGAGAAGCGGATTGGGATATATCGTATAATATAGTAAACAATATACAACAATACTTTTTTAATAAAACAGCGGAAAATCCATTTTATCACAAATATATTTATGGTGTAGGATTTATCTCTCCCATAGACTACGATGTGGTAGACTTTTACTATCCTGGAAAGTTAAATTTAGAATTTAATTCAAGAAATACGTCACTTATACTTGAAATACCAGATAGTAATATACTAGGTCTTAAATTTAATTTGGTTGATTTATGGAATGCTATAAACGATAATACTACTGTAAAATATCGTTATTTTGGTTGGAATTCAAAGGGAACAAAGATAACCAACTTGATAAGCAATACATTAGACCCAAACAATGTAAATGATATCAGTAATGTAGTGACTGAATTAAGTGGGGTAGATTATACTGTTGACAATGTTGATTTTATGTATGAAGTTGCGTCAAGTGTTTATTATGAATTTAATTATCCCCAAATACCAAAAAGCGTGTTTGTTATTGATAGAGAATCACTTAGAAGCGGAGTATATTACATTGCATGGTCTTATATTATAAATAACACTTGGAATGTAAATAAAATACCACCAACTTCGGACTATGACCTTTCTATGGCAACTATAATAATTCCTCCATTCCCTTACAAACCAGGAAACGTAGATATTGATATAATAGAAGACGCATCTCAAGTAGTATTATCATTATCGGAGCAAACATTGTCTGACTTATCAAGAAACATATATTTTAAAAACTTTGATTTTAGTGATATAAGTGCGGTTAAAATAAACTACTTTTTATGGACACCAAACGATGTGTATACAGTAGACAATTCTAATGGTTGGATAATACCAGACGATTACAAAGGAACAGACGATATTAGAATTAAAGAGTTTCCCGCTATTTACTATGATGAAAACACACAACGCAATAAATTCTATGATTTGTCGTATAATGGTGGGTATGGGTTAAACACGGCAAAATCATATGTGAAAACAACAATAGGTAAAAACTTAAACGATATGTCAAGTGTTGTATTTTCACCTGCTGATTTTGGATTAGATGAATTGCCTTATTCTAGCCGATATAGTAAAAATGGTTATATGGTTCCTTATATATGTAGATGGAATTATGAACTTGTGATGGAAAGTTCAAGTGAATATGCTGGTGTTTCTGTTCAGTCGGATATATCAGACAATACTGACGTTAATTATATATTTAGAGAGCCAAATTGGAATATTATTTATGACCAAAACAATAATGCTTTGTTTCAAGAAGCGGAATACAATAAGTATTTATACAATTCCGCAATATTAGTAGAAACAATTGTTCCTCCCCCTCCTCCTATTGTATTTAATAGTTACCGTTGTACTGAAGGAGGTTGTGAAAAAAAAACAACGAAAACCAAAGAACAAAAAACATTTGTTCAACGATATTCTTCGTTGTTTAATGTTGATTTTAGATTGGCTTCAAAGGTTGCTTTTGATTGTAATAAATAGAAAGCATCAAACAATCACATACAATAAGTCAATAAAAATAGTTTAATTTAATTTATTTTAATAATTATATTATACAATACTATACTAACCAATGGCTACATTTGAAGGGATATCAGTGAAAACAATGGAGTTTACCATAAATACATCCAATATAAATAAGTTTAATAATGTCAAGGTGGTTAAATTTTACAATAGATTACAGCCATATGTAATGGTTAAAACATCTATACTTAGTGTAACGGATTTACCGTCATGGAATACAAGACAATTGGTTTTATTTAATTTTGAAGATGGAATGAATTTAACCAATAATGGTACTGGTAAATTAATTGCTCAGTATGTTTCTGAAACTATCACAGACGATGACTTTGATTTTTCAGAGTATACTTTGTTTAAAGTAATAAAAATAAAGGCAATTGGTGGAACAGAGGAATTTAAAAACATACAACAACCAATCAACGAGTTTCAATTAGACGACACTCAACCCAACTTTGGTGAAATTATTGGAACACAATTAGAAGATATCAATATTACAAAGGATTCGTTTGAACCGTTGCGATTAGACACGAATTATTTCCAAACACCACTGTATTTTATGTTTGGTTTTAAATGCAATCCAACCAAATCACTATTATTTGATACTGATGAATCCAACAGTATATCCGATGTAATGGAAAATATGATATACATTTACGAAAATAACTTTACAACAGGGTTTTCATCGTTGGCCATAGAAACCACTATGAAATTTGCGTTTTTAATGAACAATACCGACGATATAGAGATAATCAACACCACACCAATACCAAATTATAATATACTAGTTAATAACCAACAAACGTCTGTTATCAGTGCAAATACCACCGATATTATTACTTTGTTTGTTACAATTAACAATGGTGTCACAAACAGTAAGGTAAATTTACGTTTTGTAAGTAATGATATTATATTTAACACGTTTGTTCCGTTGTTTAAGGAAGTAAATGGAACGCAATATTTATTAAGTTCTCGTCCTAGTGGATTAAATCCTGAATTGTATATATTTAATGTGTCGGTGTTTAAAATTTCAGCAGTAGATAGGATAACGCGTTCCACTACAAGTGTTATTAGTTTAAACGGTAGTCGTGAAATCGAACTGTTTATTGAACCAGACTTAAAAGAAGAGTATTTTGGAGGATTAACACCGATACCACCTTTAAAAATCAATATTACAAATGAAAATCCCACTATTTTTGATATGACAAATCAAGTATTATTTCCAGACATTTCCGGAACAGATATCAACAATACTGTATTTACTATAACAAGTACGTCCAATCCAGACAATTTAAATAATTTATTGTTTGTTACATTTGATATTACAACGGATTCTAGTTTGTTTCAAAATTTAACCATTCCCAATATTTCAATACAGGTTGCAAGTATTGTATCCAATACAACCAAATCATTTATAAATACGGCTGGTTCAAATATTTCATATAATCCTACTATTGTAATATCGACCGCGCCCGGAACCATTCAAGATTTATCAAGTGCTACACTTTTAGGTGTCAATCAACAAGCAGTTATTACCCCTCAAACTTATATTTTTAGTGTTAAAGTAGTAGATGAACAGTATGTTATTGAATACGTTGAAGATTTACAGGTTGAACCCATAGTACGAAGGTTTAGTTCAATAGAAGATATATTTTTTGAAGCATACGAAGGTGATATTTACGTATTTGATACAAGCGATATTACCAATCAAAACCATGTTCTGGCATTTTTCACAAGTTCCACTATTACAGGAAACAATCAAATTACAGATATAGAAAGTGTAGTGTATAATGAAAATATTAATCAAGGAGATGAGGGTTCTACCGTTCGTTTCACAATCCCTCCTCATTCTTCGTATACTGATGTGTATATTGCTGATTTTCCATCTGGTGAAGACCAATTAAATAAATTAAATGGTTTATGTAGGATTCGTATCTTGCCAAATCCCACAAATATTGACGTGGGAACATTTAATTTTACGCAATTAGTAGGAGATGGGACAAGTACAATGTCACTGGTTCCTACATTAGACCCTAGTAGTATACCAGTTCAAGGTATAAATATACTAAACATTGATTTAGATGTCAATAATACAGACGCAAATCGTGTATTGGAGTTGTTTTCAGGAGAAAAAACACCAATACCTGAAATAGTGATAAATTCTATTTATTTGTCAAAACCAACCAATGTAACATTTAATGTTTTTAATAAAAATTTTGTGTCTATTACATGGAAATTAAACGGTGGAACCATTTATCCGTTTGCTGACCCACGCAATAGTAGGTTTCCAATTAGTGTATATTATAATATATATAGAGAAGATGCTGATACTGCCAATATTGAATTAATAGGAACCAGTTTATTAAATACATTTACCGATACAAATACTATAAATTTCAATAATTATAACTATTTTATAGAATCGGTGGCAACTTGGGAAGGAATGACAATGACGTCTGAACGAAGTGATGCTTTGTTTGTCTTTGTATGTGAAAACAACCGTTTCCCTGATGGACGTTGGAACAATTCATTTTCCAATCCCAAACTATACAAAGAACTTTCAACATGTTCTACTCGTAATAACATAACTACCAACTTATTTCCAAATTCATGGTCTCTAAGTAAAAAACAAACCTATGCTCGTCTATCAAAGTTGGCAATTAACAAGCGCTAACAAGAGTAGTAATTTTGATGCACAAACAACAAAACAACACAAACAACACAAACAATAAAAATAATTTATAAAAATCATATAATTTAATTATTTATATGATTTTATTGATACTTATATAGTTTTATTGATATTTATTCAATTATTTCCAAATCGTTTATATTCCAATATTCACTGGCTCCATTTGGCATTGGTCTTCGTATTATAAATGGTATTTTGCGTTTCATAAGTTCTTCGTTAGCAATAGTTAGTCCATCTATCATGTTACTATCCACTGGTATAAAAGGTTCCGCACCACTGTTAATTTGTTGAGCACGTATTCCAATTATCTTTGCTTTTTCATATTTGGTTAAGATTGGAATAGTCTTGTGTAGAGGGTCTATTATATTACCATTTTTATCTTTTACAACATTAGACAAGGTTTGTAGTTCTTCTTCTGATATTTGAACTACTTCTGGATGGTAGTCTATCAATACATTTTTTTCTGTGTATCCTTCTAATTTCTGCAAGTCTTCGTCGTCATCTTCTTCTTCTTCACTTTCTTCATCGTAGTCATCATCGTCATCTACCATATCTTCTTCTTCTTCGCCAACCTTTTCTTCACCGTCGTTTTCGTCATCTACTGTCAAATCTTGCGGTTCATCTTCTTCGCCAACCTTTTCTTCCCCATCATCAATTGGCATTTTTTGTGTAGATTCTACTACTTTATTTTCATCATCTGGAGTTGTAATTCCAAAGAAATCCGTTACTACTTTTGTATTCATTATGTAATAATAATAGACTTAATTTTAATTAATATTAATTTTAATTAATAAAAATTAATTAAAATCAATTTTATATTTGATAGTTTCTATCAATGATATGTTGTATAAATCATTTATTCGTTTTTCCAAACATTGTCGCATAAACAGCACAAATACATATATTTCATATCCAAGTCATCGTATCGGATAGTAACAATTTTGGTATCATGACTTTCTCCTTCTTTATTACAAATACAGTCATCGTTAGGACATTTGATATTTTTAACCTCAGGTAGTGTAGGGTCAAGTTTTGTGTATTCATTTACAATATCTTTGTAATTTTCTTGTTTTTTATTGATGTAACTTTTAGATACACAAATCAATGATTTATCTACTACTAAATCTGTATCTTCATAATTACATTGGCGACAATAATATACTAAATTGTTTAATTGTGTTGAGCCTCCCTCACTCAACTTAATGTAGTACATATTATTACACTTATTACAGAAATGCATGTTGTATATATAACAATATATATATTTATATTGTGATTTCAATTTTATCATTGTTTGTGTTATATGTGTTTGTGTTATATGTGTTATATGTGTTATATTGTTAATTTATTGAAAACCTTGTTAAACTTTTTAAGCAAATCTCCCTTTTTAAGACATTTTAAATTAATACCATATACACGTGTTTTTATGATTTTATATTTATCTTCCAATAGAAAATCATCAATGGTGTTAATATCGTCTTCAATACTTGATTTTTTTGTTTTAACATAATCAACTATTTCATTTTGAAACTTGTAAAACATACTACTACATATCTTTTTATTTAATACATTTATCAAAGCAGTGTAAATACTTGAGTAACGTATAATTTTGTTGTATGAATTAAATGAACTATCATTTTCTGTAAAACCAGGTTCGTTTAACAATGGTTTATTATGAAACAGCGTAGTCATTGTAAGTAATACACTTGATATCGTTTGACATGAAGACCATTGGGGACCACTCCAAGTATTTAAAATAGATATACACACCTTACCATTTCTATACAAGTTTGGATTAAACCTAACACGGTCTCCATTGGTTAAATAAGTAACTACTGGTGGTGAAAAAGGATAATCGTTTGGATAGTTAAATTCAAAGAAATACATACCATGACTGTATATGGTTTCTTCTGGACCAATAATTAATGCATAACCTTTTTTTATATTATCTGTATCGTGAATGTAGTAAATACCCTGTTCATTTAAAGGATTTTTGCTAATATTAATAACATCTTTTAATAAACGTTTCTCTCCCAAACTTAATGACATTTTTGTTATATTAATATTAAACTCAATATTTAAGTTTGTTCTTTAATATAATACGATATGGATATAGTTGTGCTGATATTTATGTAAATATTTGCTTTGGATTGATAAGTCAGACCATTATAGGTATTATATAACTATAACAATCATATACTTACATCTCAATTGTTCAATAAAATTGATTTAAAAAAAAAATAATATTTTACATTTATACAAAATGTCCTCTTTAGTTGAATTTCTAAAACAACATAAGGCTCAAAAAGGGGGTCCATATACCCACACCAGAATTGGTGATAAAAAAGCAAATGTATATGCTGGTTCCTACAATATACCCCACTCAGAAACAAAGAAATTTCATAAATTGTACATTCAACACGTATTTAAAAAAAATCTACCAGAATACCTCACAGAAGCTCAAGACAGAGAAAATGGTGGTCCCATTTTAACTGATTTTGACTTTCGATATTCCACCGAAATCACCGAACGACAACATTCCGAAGAACACATATATGATATTGTTGATTTGTATTGTGAAAAATTAATTATGCTTTGTAATCTTGACAAAAAGACATTTAATGTATACATCTTTGAAAAACCAGACATTGTTCCAAAGGAAAACCTGGTAAAAGATGGTATTCACATGATTATTGGTATCCATTTAAGTCATGACAAGCAAATGTTGTTGAGAAAACATGTATTGGAATGTATTGGAAGTCAAATATTGGATGATTTGGACCTACAAAATACTCCAGACAATGTGGTAGACGACGCTATTACATCTGGTAGAAACAACTGGATGATGTATGGTTCCAAGAAGCCAAACAATAAGGCATATAAATTAACGTATTATTATAAGATAACAGTAGACCAAGACGGTCATAGCATTGAAGAACAAGATGTCAATAATATTAAACCAACAAAAGCAGTTCGTATATTCAGTCCACGATATTTGGACTGGCCCAAAGCACACTTAAAACCAGAGTATGAAGAAGAACTTAACAATGTATCCTCTTCTGGTGGAGGAGGAACAGCAGGAATTATGTTGGGACAGCGATTGATTGATGTTCCTGCTTCTCTTAGCAATTACACATCCCGTGAAAACTTAGAAGCAATTATAACTGATAAAAACTCTTTGATGCAAGTCATGGAAATGACATATGCGTTTTTGGAGAAAAATCATCCAGACATAAAGGAAATACACGATTACACTATGGCGCTTCCAGAAAAATACTATGCGGAATATTCGTATTGGGTAAATGTAGCAATGGCTTTAAAAGGAACCAATCAACTATTGCTTCCTACATTTATTCACTTTTCCAGTCAATGGGAACGATTTGATTATGGTAATCTCAGTGATGTATTGGATAAATGGGATAGTATTGGATTTACATCTGGTAAAAAATTAACTCATTTAAGTATTCGTTATTGGTGTCAGATGGACAACAAAGCAGAACATGACCGAATCCGTGAAAATTCCACGGATGTTTACATTAAGCGGACCTTAACTGGTGGACCGCAAAACTCTGGTGCAGATTATGATATGGCTGTATTGGCAAAGCATTTATACAAAGACCAATTCCGTTGTGTATCTATTAAGAAAAATATATGGTATACTTTTCAACGAAACAAATGGCATGAGTGTGATTCAGGAAGTGATTTAAGGAAAAACTTGTCAAGTCATTTGGCGAGAATTTATATTGGAAAAGAAAGGGAGTGTATGATGAAAATAACTGAATTGGGGGCAAATATCACAGAAGAACAGCAGAAACGACTTACAACACAGGCAGCAACATTCTGTAATGTGGCGTGGAAGTTAAAGGGTTGTACTTCTAAAAATAACATCATGACGGAATGTAAGCACATGTTTTATGACAATCAACTACTAAATAAATTAGACACTAATCCAATGCTTCTTTGCTTCAACAATGGTGTTTATGACTTTGATACAGACATGTTTAGAAATGGATTGCCTGAAGATTATATCTCACTAAGCACCAATATAGACTATATTAAGATTGACAATGAAGATCCAAAACATACTCAACTAATGGACGAGATTAACGATTTTATGGCAAAGTTGTTTCCAGACCCAAAACTAAGGGATTATATGTGGGAACACGCTGCGTCGTGTTTAACTGGTAACAACTTAAACCAAACCTTTAATATTTACACTGGTGTAGGTAGTAATGGTAAATCAATGTTTGTTAAGTTGATGGAAAAGGTAATGGGTGATTTAAAAGGAACTGTTCCAATATCATTGATTACGAAAAAGCGTCAAGATATTGGTGCTTCATCGTCCGAAGTGGCTTCGTTGAAGGGATTGCGATATGCATGTATGAATGAACCTAGTAAAGGTGACAAAATCAATGAAGGTATTTTAAAGGAGATAACTGGTGGTGACCCTATACAGGCTAGACAATTGTATTCTGAGAGTATTACATTTACTCCACAGTTTAAGTTGGTATGCTGTACCAATCATTTGTTTGAAATAAAAGCACAAGATGATGGTACATGGCGTCGTATTCGACAGGTTCCATTTGAATCGAAATTTGTAAACAATCCGTCTAACAATCCAGACGATAATGAGTTTAAGAAAGACAAAACGTTGGAAAAGAAACTTACGTCATGGGCACCTATCTTTATGGGTATGTTGGTTGAAATAGCACGTAAAAACAAGGGACACGTCAATGATTGCCCTAAGGTGATGGAAGCCAGTAACAGTTACAGACAACGTAGTGACTTCTTAACCAAATACGTGAATGAATGTATTAAAAGGACAAACGACCCAAATGATACGTTGTCTAAAAAGGAAGTTAAAAACAGTTTTAAAGAATGGTATGAGAGTAGTTTTGATGATAAGATGCCTCCATTACAAGACTTGTACGATAAGTTGGATAATATATGTGGTAAGTATAAATTAAGAAAATGGGTTGGAGTGAAAATAATATATGATTTCGACTACCCTGATGAATAAACAAAAACAAACATAACAAACAAACATAATTAATATTATAATTTTTTATATTATTAATTGTAATCAAGTTAATTTGAAGTAATAAAGTAAAGAAACGCTGTTAAAGCTAATGTACCAATAGCAATGATAGAGTATAGTGTATCAATAAAATGGTATCGTTTTGCGTAAAGCATTATAACACCTACAATTTGTCTTAAAATTATTGGGATAAGAGAGAAAGCAATTAAAACCATGTAACCTGATTTCTCTACTTCATAATGTTTGTTGTATATAAAAAATATAACCAAACTAATAAACACAATCCAATAAATTGTGTTAAGAATATTAATAACTTCTCTATAATTATCACTTGTTTTATCATAAAAAGTAGCATGTCTATAGTCTACTTTCCCTTTTCTAACACTTTCTCGCGTCCCTTTATCAAGTAATTCACTTGTGTCTATAATTTTTTCATTTATTTTTTCATTATGTGTTTGTTGATTTTTTCTCTCTTCTATCATTTTACGGTGAATAAAGTCGTCGTAAATCAAGTTGTCTAATTCTTGATTAAATTTACATGCTTTTGTGTATGACATACCGTCTATTACAGTGGTGCTTGTTTCACAACTATTAAATACATCTTTGTTTTTGTTCCAGTCACATTCACCTTCATCGTTTAATCCCATTCCTTCTATCGTATTATTAAATAAGTTTTTTAAACCAATACTGTCAAAAAATCCAACACTAGACAACTCTTCGGCATCTTCTTCATTTTGGTTTGTGTAGTTGGAAAAGGATTCTAATGCTTTTTTTCTTTCTTCTCGTTTTATGTCTAAATAATATTCCATACCACACCGTGTTTTATCTGTATCGTCATGTAAATTACACCCTCCTTCTTGGTAATACTGCATCTCTGCCTTCTTTATACGTTCTGGTAAACTTTCGTACTGATTTTGTAATGTATAATATTTATCTTTTTTTTCTTGAATTTTTGCTTCTTGTACTGCCTTATCAATATTACTAATCATTGTTTTCTTATACATTCATTAGAATAAAAATAACATTAACTTTGTAATTTTAATGTTATTGTAAAAATTCAAGTGGTTGTGTTATATGTTATATGTTATATGTTATATGTTATATGTTATATGTTATATGTTATATGTTATATGTTATATGTTACTTAATTTATAAAACTGTAGTGATGTCCATTAAGGTTGTCTTCGCTTCCATTAACAAACGATTCGCATATCAAACTTTTAAAAAGGCCTGATTTTGATTTTGGATGTTCCCCCAACCCACCATCGTTTACATTAAATCGTTGGTCATATACCTGGTCAAATTTATCATAGTCGAAATCGTTTCTTCTTAGGTTGAAAAGAATATCATAGGATACAAGATAAATCATAACAGCGACTACCAAAATAATCAATCCAAATATAATAGTATCTGGTATAACTGGTATTTTTTGTCGGGTAAACAATAGCAAACTAACAATAAGCAAACTAACAAAAATTGTTTTAAAAATAGAAATATGTGCGGTGTAACGGTCATACTCCCATTCACTTGCTTCCACCAATCGCCGTTTATTTTGCTTTTCTTGTTTGATATTATTGATGTGGTCGGTTAAATTTTTGGTTTCTTTTTTAAATATTTTTATGGAAGTTTTTTTATCTGCTAAATTTTGAGTGGTGTCGTATCGTGTTTGAGTCAGTTTGTCGGCATAGTCATTTGAAGCATTTTCTATTTTGTTTTCAATCTTAGTTAATTCTTGACATTTATTACCGCTACTATTTGCTTGACATTCCATTGTTTTAAGGTCAGATACATATTCATGTAATTGTGTAAATGGGTTTACACTAGGTTCTGTCATTATATATATAATCATTATAATTTATTCACTGTAATCATTATATTTTTATTTACAACCTGCCTTATTAATCTTTGGTTGCCAAAGCAGCCACTGTGACACCTGCAGCAACAGCCAAACCAGCCCAAATACCATATTCAATGTTTTTACTTGGTGTTTTGGTTTTCATATCTTCTAAAAATGCATTTATAGTAGCATTGTTTTTCTTAGAGTAAGACATGTTGTTTATTAAATCGTATAAAGTTTGATTTTTTTGCATAATATTTTTCTGTATTTCTTTGGAAGGTTTATTGTATGTAGAACCAGGAGCGTTTCCATTGAAATCAATCAACATATCTCGTTGTGGTTTATGCTTAGATGTTAATTCGTTTAATTTATTTTCCAATGGAAATTCTGGTGATGCTCTATAAATAATATTATCAATGTATTCTTCCTTTGCGGTTTCGTATCGTATCAATGGGTTGTGTTTTACTTCACACTTGTAGCAAGGGTCTGCACCATCCATCATATTTGCGTTGATGTCTTCAATTGATTTGTAGTCGGCACATTGTGTTTTACATGCGTTTGAAAATCCTTCTACTGTGTCATCTTTTTTAAACAAAAACTGTTTTCTTTTTTTATTTTCTTCATCCGCCTTTTGAGAATCTTCTGTTAAATACCTTCCCATTTTAGTACCATCACATACTATTTTATTGTTACTTACGCTACAATCTTTACGAATGTAATTTTTCATTCCATCATTACACGCTTCTGATAATTTATAGGGAGAGTAATCTTTGTATGATTTATCATTAATATCTACCTTACTACTGGTTTTAAACATAGAACAATTATTTACTTTATGGTCTTCTACTTTTTTACCTTCTAATTCATCAGGGTATCGGTATGTTTCCGTCCATTTACAAGTTTCCCATTTAGCAGGGATAGTTACTTGTTTTCCTTGTTTAACAATCCCTCTTTTATAACGTTGAACTTTTCTACATCTTTTACCACAATAACCATACCAATAATATGGGACACATATTCTTGACCCCCACCAAAGTCGGTAGCATCTCCGTCTGCGTTTCCAACAGTAATATGAAGAGCATACCCTTTCTTTATGCGTTGGGATATTACCGTATTTATGGGGTGGTTTCCATACTTTATAACTTGCTTTTATTTCTTCATTACTTGTTTTTGGTATTGTTTTTTCGTATTCCTTTTTCCACTTATCATATGGAACGGAAAATGTTTTGCTTTCCTTTAAAGACATGTCTCCTGGTAGATTTGCCTGATTTTTAATTTCACATCCTAAATAACAAGCTTCTCTTTCTTGTTCAGAATAACGCTGATCACAGTATCCTTTACACTTTCTAAATGCTTCATCGGCGTTTTCTGAATTTTTCTTTACAATACTACTATATAATACAGGAGCTTTTTTATCAATATCTTTTAATGGTTCAGCACGTTGTGTATTTCCTTCAATAATAGGTTTACTTATGTTTTTATGTTTGATAAAAGATTTCCCTTGTTTGGTAGTCATTATTTATATATATAAATTTATAATATAATTTAATTATATTATAAAATTATGGTAGGCGATATTAGTTTCATTATAATACATTAATTTCTGTTTGCAATCATTTTGGCAATAAAGTAAATCAAAGCAATGGATGATATACCAAACAAACCATATTGGAGTTGTAGCATAGTAATACCTTTCATAAACTCATCTTGAGAAATATTTAAAGCATTTACTTTGTCGGTGTAATATTTGCTTTTTTTAACTAATTCGTCATAGTCCATTAATTGTTTGCTTAATTTAATTGCTTCTTTGTTTTTTTCAAACGTTAATCCTGATGTGTCTGACTGTTCTTCCATTTGTTGTGCTTGTAAATCTCTAAGTTTACGCTGTGATTCAAGGAGTTGTGCGTATATCATTTGTTCTTCTGAGTCAAGTTCATATTGCAAGCATTGGTCATCGTTTGTAGGGTCTATTTCTCCTTCTAAAAATCCAAACATACGTTTTTCAACAACAGGGGGTGTTTTGGGACACGTTGGGTGAAAGTTCACATGTCGTGGTTTAAATGTACTGTCACCTATGCTATTTACATATTTATAATAATTTTTGTTTTGATTTACAAAATAAACGGCACCGTCTATTACGACATTGCGTCCTTGGTCATTTATATTTATTTTGTTATTTGTTTTGATTTTTTCATTTAATAAAAATATTTTTTGCTGTTCTACTTTGATTTTTTCACCAATAGTAGTTGGTTCACATCCACTAAAACTAAACAAACCTGTCGCATTATCACATGATACAGTTGCTTTTTTGTTTTCATCGTATGTGCAACTGGCACCTTCTACTACATCAGAATCGTTTGGGGGTATCAAATAATTGGCATATTTTATATCGTTTCTATCATTGAGAGTACAGTTGTTTTGTTGATTTTGATTGCCTTCTATTATTTTAGGTTTAAACAAATATTTAATTTTATTATTGATAAATTCATCGCCTTGTTTTAAATTGTGTTTGTCTGATTTCATATCCATAACATTATTTAAAAGATGTTTGATTGGTGTCATATAAATATCATACAGAAGTTTATTTTTGTTATATGTTATATTATTGAATAAATATAACATAATGTTAATGTTATTATTAGTGTTATTATTGTTTTCCTCTCATTAACCTAACCGCGTAATACCCCATAAATCCTATGCCTAAAACATAATAAATTAAATGCATGGACAATGTGGTGTTTTCTTCGTATATATTTTTCTTTAGTTCTGTTCCAGACAAGTATTTACCAGATGTTGTTTTTAATTGTTTTTCCAACCTTTCTAAATCTTCTATGGTTTTTGTTTGATTTGATGTTATTTTAGACAAATCGTCTACTACATCTTTGTTTTTACCAATGTTTTCCAATAGTTTTCTTTTAAAATCATCAATCATTGATTTTGCGTTATCAATGTTGTCTTTGGTGCTTGTTGGGTCTATGATAGTTTTGTGGTAATTGCATATTAATTTTTCTTTTTCAGAAAGGTGTTTTTTACCTTCTTTATCATAATCTTTTTCAGAAACAATACTCATTTATATATTACTAACAATTTATATAAACTAACAATTAATATAAACTAACAATTAATATAACTTATTTGGTATAAAAAGTAAAAAATGTGTAGATAAGTATTATAATGGTTTTGTAAATTATTGTAAGCAAAATCGGTAGTATTTTGTTGTAATGGAAGTAGGACTAGAACGTGTTATTTCGCACAATTCTCCAGGTCTTAGTCCTATCGCTTGTGCCACAGGGTCAAACCTCCCTATTTCAGGCATTTCAGAGTCACGTGTTATGTTGTATTTTTTGTATACCTCTTTTTTTTCTTTGTCCGATAATACACGGTGTGGTGGGACATTTACGTGGTTTAAAATGTTAAACAAATACTGTTTCATATGATAGATATTTACAAACTGATTGTCATTAATAAATAACATTTTCATACACTTTATCAAAGTATCGTTTGGTTTGTGTTTTGTAAATATAATTAACTCATCGTTTTTGTTTAAAATCTCTTCATTAACAAATATATCTTCTACATAATTACACACATTTCCATAATTAAGTTTTTTTTGTATATGATACTTTACATATATCTTTTTATCAGTAGTTTTATGTTTTAAAAGTAAATCCAATTGTTCATTGGTATACATTGCCTGAATTTCATTGATACTAAAATCATTCCATTCATCAATCTCATACCCACGTGCTTCTAACAAATCAAGAAGGATTTTTCTTGATTTATAAATGTTAGAGATTATTAAACTATTATTATCTTTTATAGTAGTCATTATCTAAAATATATAGATATTTATTTATATATTTTAAGTTATCAATTTTATTTGTTTTATTTGTTTGTTAGACATCTATTTTAATACCTTTTTTAACACCACTGCTATCTCCTTCATCTTCTTCTCCATCATTGTCTTTGGATTCTTTGTTGATATCGTCTACTGTCAATATTTCTAAATCTTTGTTGTCCATTTCTCCTTCATTAATAATTGTAATTTTTGGTTTCTTTAAATCACCGTATATATCTTCTTCATCATCGTATTCGTAATCACTGTCTTCTTCTTCATCGTCTGTGCTTTCATAATCTTCTTGTTCTAACAATCCAGTTTGTATTGGAGCATTTATAGTAGGAACCATAGATTCGGGGGTTGTTGGATTAAATGGGTCATAACTAGGAGATTTTGGAGTAACGCTGTCCATCTCTTCAGTATCAACTTGTATATTTGGTTTTACATCAGCAGATGATTGTATCGTTTCAATCTTTGATACATCATTTATAAATTTAAACTCGCCACTATTTACATCTTCTAATTTAATATTGTATTGGTCTAAAGCATCTTTTTCTTGTGTAATCTCTACTACATTAAACTTAAAATCATCTCCAAATGTTTTGTTTAATTCTTCTACCTTGACAGTATCGCCTACATTAATAGTAGAATTACCTATTGTTAATGTATCTACAAACACTTGTTCTGGTATACCAGATGTCATTCCCATAGCCATTGGAAGTTTCATATCTCCCCATTCGCCATCATCGTTTGCATTTGCTTCTACATTTACATCTACTATGGTTGTGTTTTTAATTGGTGTAGGTGCTTCTTTTTCCACCAATATAGTGGTTTCTTTAAAGAAATTGTCTTTTTCTGAATTCAATATTTGCTTTTTGTTTTCATTTGCTATTTCATTGAGGTCGTTGAATTTTGTCAATCTAACAATATTGTCACTTTCTTGTAAAGTTGTTAATGCGTCAACGTTATCTTCTGTGATAATTCGCATCTGGACATTCATTGCTTGTAATTCTTGCATCAAAAGTTTAAAAGCGTATGGAACCCTTACGATACTAAAATCTCTCCCAAATTTGCTTACATTTTTGATATTGATTTCATTGTTTACATTGGTGACAAATTTCACTGGACCATCCACAAATGGACTTAGAAACAAGTTGTTTTGCTCATTGTATATTGCGATTGTTCCACTTTTATTACATATTGCCATGTAAAATTCGTCGCCTCGTACCATCATGGATTCGTTAAGAAAGTAGTTTAATCCATGAGCAATCACACAATCGCGGTCCATCTCTCCCACGCGCAATCCACCATTATTTGCTCTACCTTGAACCGTTTGGCGCGTCATAACAGTTCGTGGTCCAGTAGCACGATAGTTAATCTTATCTTTTGGCATATGTTTTAAACGCAAATAATATGTAGGACCAAAGTAAATTTCTGTTTCCAATTGTTCTCCGGTCATACCATTGTAAAGTATTTCATTACCAGAAGAGTGGTAACCAGACTCTACTAATGCTTTCCCAAATAATTCATGCTTGGGTCCTTTCTGCATAAAAGCGGTACAATTACCAAACCCGCCATAAATAGCTGCTGTTTTACTAGTGATGGTTTCTACCAAATGACCAATTGTCATACGACTAGGCATAGCATGAGGGTTTACGATAATATCCGGACGAATACCATCTGCTGTGGTGGGCATATCTTTTTCGTCTAAAATGATTCCTATAGTTCCTTTTTGACCGGCGCGACTACAAAACTTATCACCAATTGCTGGAATACGTTCCGCGCGAATTCTTACTTTGGCAATCCTTTTTCCTTCTTCTCCTCTTGTAATAAATGATTTATCTACATAGCCAACTTGTCCTTTCTTTGGAGTAACTGAATCATCACGGAAACTACCTTCATTATCACCAAATAATGGTGATGTTTTTCCAATAACAATTGTTTTTTCCGTGACTTCTTCATTTTCCTTGATTAAACCGGTTGTTTTGTCTAATTTGGAGTAATCGTATCCTGGTTTTAAATCAATGACATTGTTGTCTTCAATATTCATAAAGCGTTTGTCAATAACAGCATTTCCCACGTTTTTGGTTTCTTCGTGGTCTTCATACATATTGTAGTAAGTAGTGCGAAACAAACCACGTGCCAATGAACCTTTGTTGACGATAACAGCATCTTCTACATTAAATCCACTATAACACATAACAGCTACAATTGCGTTTTCACCGTATGGATGTTGCTCTTTTGTGGCATAATCCAAATATTTGCTTTTTGTAAGAGGAATTTGACCGTAATTTAGCAAGTATGATGTTTTATCAATGCGGTTTCTAAAATTGCTGTGAAACATAGAAACACCTTGTTTTGCTTGACCACATGAAAAAGCATTACGTGGGTAAGGATTGTTTTCAGGGAAAATGATTTGATTTGCCATTACTCCTAAAATCAAGGAAGGGTCTATTTCTTGATGGGTAACACGGTCTTTTACGTAATTATCACGTGATGTAGTTGATTTAGCAATGTAGTTTCCTTCGCATTCTATGGTGTCTACATATTCAACCACAGACGATTGTTTTTTCAATAAACTATCTGGAGCATTTTTAGGGTCCATCAATTCGTAATTTCCAAATCCTCCTACAATTTGTTTAAAGGTGATTTTTTTGCCGTCAAATCGTTCCTTAACTTCAGGACGTTCATGACTTAATACGTTATCACTATGCATGTAATACAATGGGCGACAAGGACGTCCAGAGTCAGTCCATATAATGATTTCATTTTTCTTAGTGTTGAATGATATACTGGTGTAAATATCAATAATACTGTTGCGTTTCATTAGTCTCAACTTTTCAATGATTTTCATAGGAAAGTGAGCAGAACCAACCCAAGCACCATTTACAAATACTTTACTTAGAATTGCTAATTCTTTGTAGGAGCATTCGCTCAATAATTTCATTCCTAATTCCCTTGCCAATTTAATGTAAGGTTTGCCACTGGTTCCACTGGTAATAATGGTGGAAGTAGACAAATGTTTGTGTAATCCTACGTTGCCTCCATCTGGTGAGTGAAGAGGACATAAATATCCCCATTGTGTTGCGTGAAGCAATCGTGGTGCTACTACTTTGGCACCTTCAGCAGCAAGTGGTAGGTTGGTTTTTCTTAACTGACACAAGGCAGAGAAAAAAGACAAACGGTTCAATCCCTGAACCAACCCCAACCGTTTGGTGTGTTCTTCTGCTCCCCAATTTCCTTTAAACCCTTTACGAAACCCTTCTTCTACGATGCGTTTTGCAAACATTTCATTGGTGTTGTTTAAAATCAAGTTTTTAAAGTCCATACCATGATATGTTTCACCATTATTAGATTCGTAGAAAAATTTGGAATCAATATAAAGGTTGATTGCTTTTAATTGTTTAGTGTAGTATTCGTTAAACAATTGTGAAATAAGAGTTCCTGCTATTTCTATGCGCTTGTAACCATAACTGTCTCTATCGGTTGGTTTTTCATTTTTATTTACAACCAATAGCAATTTTTTAACAATATAACCTAAATACAATGCTTTGTCTTTAAAGTTTAATTCTCCAATGTGAGGAATAAAGTAAGAAGAAAGCATATCTAGTACATGACTAATTGTTTTGTGCTTCATTAATTCGGCAATAAATTTAAGTGCTTGAGTTTGTGTAAAAATGCGTCCAGCATGATGAACACATGGTCTAAAATATTCTACCAAATAATCATATTTCTCTATGTCAAGCAAGCAAGTTTCAATGATTTCTTTGTCGGATGTGATACCCAATGCTCTCATAACTATAAACAATGGAACTGGTTTTCTAACATTTGGGATATTTACTACAATTTGTCCATTAGACATGGTGGGTTGAGGTGCTACCATTCTTACTGAAAGGGTGCGAATTGGTTTTGAAGAATCTTCTGAAACGGAGCGTATTTCAGCAGCGTGACTGTAAAATTCACTGTATCCTTCTTTTACATATAATATGTTGTCTGCCCTTCCTTCTTGACTCATGATAACCTTTTCTTTTCCATCAATGATAAAATATCCACCAATATCATTTCTACATTCACCTAAATTAAATCGTGCTTCTGGTTGTAATCCTCTTAAAAAGCAAAGATTGGATTGAAGCATAATTGGAAAGCGTCCTAAATATATTTTTTCCAATGTAATTGTTTCATTGTAAACATCGTATTTTCTAGGAATACCAGCATGTTCTTCGGATGGAAGTCTTAGATTTTCATCACCACTGTTGTTGTCTATCAATATGGTATAATCAATAACAACATCATAGTGAATTGTAAATCCATATGTCATGTTGCGAACTCTTGCTTCATTTGGATACATATAATGTTGACGCTCTCCGTCTTCGTCTTTATCATAAATAATAGGTTTTCCATAGTAGATACGGTCGGCATTTTTTCCACCAAAGTAAATATTTGCCTTGTGTTTGTAAATCTTGTGTTTTTCGTCTTTTGTTCTGTAAAATTTCATAGGGTTTTGATTTTTAAACACTTCTTTAATTCCACTATCGAAGAAACGGTTATATGAATCTAAATGGTGTTTTGTAAGAAAATTATCATTTTCTTTAAACATTTTATCTATAATTGTCCAAGATATAGAATCCATACTTATATATTATCTATAATGAATTTTTTAGATTATTATTTTAATAGTTTAAAATAATAATAAATTTGTAAATACAATTCATGAAACATCTCTCCCTTTTTAATTTCTAAAAATTAAAAAGGGAGAGATGTTTCATACACATATAAGAAATATTTATAAATGTAAATGTTTATCTTGATTTACTTGTTTGCTTACTTAATTATTTACTTACTTCAACAAAACAAGTGTCAACCCAATCAATACAAACATTCCTATTATTGGCATCAATACCAGTAACCACGACAATCCACTGAATCCTTTTCTGCATAGTAGATTAAGTATCCAAGTCCATAAAAATACATACAATATCTTTATGGCAAAAAATGCTAAATTATGACAAGGTGTTTTTACAACCATGTCTCCTATACGATATACAGTGTTATCCTCACAATTTTGAATCAACATTGATATAATCGCAACAAGTGAAATTGCTAAATACAATTGAGCAGGTGTGCATATGCTATTAAACATTTTGATAGGTCTCATTATATATTAATATAATAGATAATAATAGATAATAATAAGTGTTTATAGATAATAATAAGTGTTTATAAATAACATAATTAGTTTTCTGGTGAAACAGCATCTGCTTGTAATTTGGAAGCAGCATGTAATGATTTTACATCAATAGGTTCTGGATATTTAACCAATGATTTGCTCATTTCAGGATGAACTGCTGGATTTGCGGTAACTGTTTTTTCAGCACCCGTAGCACTAGCCAACGCATTTTTAGCAGAGTTCATTATACCATTCTTAATAAGAGGAACATCACCCAATCCAAACGTATCCCACATACTACCACCATTTTGGTATGGAGTTGGTATACTTGAATTTAAATTTGTTGATTCAGGATATTGTTGTTGTGGATTGGAATTGTTTGGAATGCCTGTAACTTTCTCTCCCATATTGGAACCACAACCTCCTTTCATTTTAAGTTTCAATAGTTTGGGTTTTCTTTTAACCAATTGTTTACGTTTAATAGTTGATTTTCTACGAGTCGTTTTTTGCTTTTTTACCCCCTTTCTAGTTTGCTTTCCTTTCTTTTTTCCTTTGGATTTAGGTTTTCCACTTTTACCTTTGACTTGCTTCTTGTTTTTCTTAGTAATTGCCAATCGTTTGCGTATGGTTTTAACTTTTTTATACTTATTAAAATGAACGCGTTTGGTTTGCTTTTTATCAGTCTTGGATTTCCTCAATATTGATTTAACCATTATTTATATATATAAAAATAGATATAAAAAATGTATTTGTAATAGTAATTGTATTTATAGTAATATATTAATAAATATCAATATGAGTTAGCATATGTCGTCGGCAACATATTTTATTTAAATGTAACTCATCCATAACTTCACCTTCTGGTGTTTTTTTAATGTTATTTTTTGTCATGTAAATTACCTCATTTACATCTAATCCCCTAGATGTTTTTATTTCATTTACTCGTTGAGTATAATACAAGTATTTGTCTGCTAGAACTTTTCCACATGTAAAACATTTAATAGGAACAATCATTATTTATTATTAATATAATAATATAATAAATAATTTTAAATCAATTTTATCACTATGTTTATTTATGTATTTATTACTCTATCTTATGTTTTTTACCTAAAAAATAGTATTCATCATATTTCATACCATTTTTATCTTGCTTAAACATTGGACCACTTTCGTCTCCTTCAACACATTCTGCTGTATTTTTATTTTTTGCCCAAACACAACATTTTGCAACATTACAACCAGGTTGCTTACCCTTTCCTAAATTACTACAAACCCCTTCCAAATCATCTTTATTACACAAGTCATCAAATTTATTTGTCATACCTTCGTATATTATTTCAATTGTATCTACTTTTTTATTTTCACTGTTTTTCAACATACCATTTATATCTTCAAACGTCATTCCATACAAAGAAAGAGTAAGTAATAAAATAATAATCAATGTAATACCAACCAATATCTCTCCCCAATTGCTTTTTATAGATTCAATCATTGAACCAAAAATATTTACCATATATGATATATTTACATTTTATTAAGTTTTATTGACTTATATTAAGTTTTATTGACTTGATATCATTAAATATATAAACCAATCAATCCATCATTCTTCCATCAATACCATACCTTTTGATGTCTTGGTTTTGCGATGAACTATTTTATTTTTGGTAACCTTTAAGTGACAACGTTTGCATATTGGTATTAAGTTAGAAGCATGATTTTTATGAAACCACTTTTCCTTTTCTTTAAAGAAACCTTGTTTATTGGAATATTCTTGAGGATTTAAATGATGAATGTCATCTGCTTTATTGTTACAATTTACCATTCCGCATATATTTTTAATAATAGTTGTATTGTATCTACTTTGTGTTTTATTAAGAACTGACTGATTTTTATTATGAATTCTTACACTATACGCCAAATCAATAAAATCATCAGGCATATTAAGCGATTTACAAACTTCCAAACCATACATACCTTCACCAGGACCCTTTTCTAACTTTCTTTTATACACCAACATATCATTTGATTTATCGTATTGAACCGACATATGATACATTACCAAGTTTTCATTTAACAATTCTTTAATTCTAGGAATATTAACCAACTCATGAAAATGTGTGGCAAAAATAAAAGAAGATTTCCGCTTACACAAATAATTTACACCACTTGCGAACAATGCCAATGCGGAGTCTATTTCTGTTCCAGAACATAATTCATCTCCCAACACCAAACTGTTTTCACAACAGTTCATTAGAATTGTCCTTAATTCACACATTTCCACCGCAAATGTACTCAATCCTTTAAAAATGTTGTCATTTCCCAAAATCCTAGTAAATATTGATTTATAAGGAAAATAAGTAAAACTACTACAAGGAACAAACATTCCCGCTTGTGCCAACACCACTGTAATACCTATTGATTTTATTAAACTTGATTTTCCGACCGCATTTGTTCCATACAACAAAATACCGTTTTTATTTGTTTCCAATGATACATCATTTGGAACATATGCTTCTTCTTTATTTAAATGCTCTATCAATACATGTCTGATATTTTCAGCATTAAAATAAGACACTGTTTCATACTTGTCTTCTATCACTGGTTTACAGTAATTGTATTTCATTGATATGTGACACTTTGTAAATAAAATATCCACATTTGACATGTAATTTATAATAGTTGTAAATTCATTGTAATAAGATTTAAGGATTTCAGTAAATTTATTAAAATATATCTTAATTAATTCCTTCATATTACTGGCATCTTGCATCATAGAAAAATACAATTGATTTAGTATTGGACTACTCACTTTTTTATTTCCGGATGTTCCCGTACTATATTTAAAATTATGTAAATCAAGTTCAAACTCTACAATACTTTTATCATAACCAGATGTAAATTTTAAAATAAGGTTTTTCTTTTTTCCATCTGGTAAATATTTGTTTAAGTAAGTTGTGATTTGCTTTTTAAGTTTGTCACAACGCTTAGACGTTAACTGAATGTAAATTTCGTGCTTTTCGGTAGAATGAACTCTTACTGGTTCATTTATTAGTTTGGAAAGGTAGTTTTGAATCGTTTGTAATTGTTGTCGATGTTCTACTTGCTTTTTCTCAGCAAGGTCCAAATCTTCATATAATCCTTTATTAAAAATATTAACAATGTTTTTAGGGTCTTCCATACAGTTGTCTATGATAAGCGTTGTTTCAAGTAAATCAATCATTTTTGAAATATCATATACAAGTTTATCGCTACCAGTTTCACTATCAGTTTCACTACCAGTTTCACCATCAGTTTCACTACCAGTTTCACCATCATCATAATTGTTTTCCTTTTTCGCAAAATATTGTCGCAAGACCTTATTTTTCGTAATAGTAGAATACGTTTTTAAAAAACAAACAAATGAATAATAAACCAATGGGATTTCACTAGGTTTCAAGATATTTAAAACGATTTTTCTATACAACTTTTCAACATCTCTTATATTGTTTAACTCTTTTCTATATCCCAAAACACATTCGGGAGAGATGTTACTTACAACATAATCCATAATATCATACTCTTGTGTTAAATACTCTACATTGGTGGAAGGGTGTAAAATCAAATCTTTCATTCGTCTTCTTCCCATAGCAGATTTACAACGGTTCATCAAGTTTAATACCGATGAAAATTTATTATTAGTAGACTGTTCGGTATTTATGATATTAAGTTGCTTTAAACAATGAGTTGCTAAATACACATTATCACTTGTTTTCTCATATGTTGGTTCACTGATACACTTTAATAATTCCTTATTGTGTTGTATTATAAAATCAAGTAAAAAACAGTAAGCACTAGCGCTGTGAATGTAAACGTCCATTTGTGTGTCCTTCATAAAAAAATTATAATCTGGAATTTGGAAAATACTAGAAAATATTTCT
>Ga0255784_10000208_pt1 | contig 46596 bp, 43 predicted proteins | sample 101ome_14_FD_179982 | JGI IMG/M metagenome (GOLD analysis project Ga0255784, IMG submission 179982) | Coastal salt marsh microbial communities from the Groves Creek Marsh, Skidaway Island, Georgia - 101403AT metaG (version 2) | ecosystem: Environmental > Aquatic > Marine > Intertidal zone >...
AGATGGATCTTATTCACTAGCAATCGATGGAACTCCTACTGTAATCACAGCGGTTTCTACAGACCCAGAAGGATTCCCTCTCACATGGACTTATTCCACTTCTGGACTTGGTAGTATTGCTACAGTATCGCAAACAGATAATGTATTTACCATTACACCTAGTACTAATGATGCCAATATTGGAACTTTTACACTCACAATTAATGCAACTGATGGTGTTAATGGTGCGGTTAGTGCAAACACATCTATAACTCTGGAATTTATTATTGCAAACAGTAATTATACAGCCTTGTTAGCAACGGCGGTTGATACATCAGACAACAACAATATTACCGATAGCTCCTCTAACAATCACACAATCACTGTAACCGGCGATGCTCATGCTGGTACTTTTAGTCCTTATCGTCATGGAGGGTACTCGACTTATTTTGACGGCGCTAGTGACTACTTAGATTTACCAGCAAGTTCTACACACAATATAGGAACAGGAGATTTTACCTTAGAGACTTGGTTTAACACTACATCTGCTAGCAATGATACTCAATTTAGAAGAATGTTTATGCTAGACGGGCCTACTGGTAATGCGACCGGCAATATCCAATTAATAATATCATCTGACGGATATGTAAATGGGTGGACAAATACTGGAGATGTTGATCTTAGAAGCTCTACTGGATTTAATGATGGTGCATGGCACCATGCAGCTATAGTAAGAAGCGGAAGTACATTGACACTATATGTTGATGGCACATCAGTTGATAGCATGACATATAACACATCAATTACTTTTAATTCTGGCTCTCCTAGGCCAAGAATTGGATCGTACAATGGAACTGGAGGAGACTGGTTGGGGTATTTAGTGGATCTTCGTTTAGTTGTGGGTACAGCTGTCTATACCTCAGCCTTTACACCGCCAACAGAACGCTTAACGGCAATCACAAATACTAGTTTACTTACTTGTCACTTACCTTACATAGTTGATGGTTCTTCTAGTGGTCACTCAATCACAGTAAACGGTAACACCTCAACAAAACCATTCAGCCCATACGACAATTTCAAATACTCAGCAGCCGATCATGGCGGTTCTGTATATTTTGATGGGAGCGATTATTTAGATTTTTCTGGGGGAACTTCATTAGACCTTGATGGAACAGATTTTACAATAGAAGCGTGGGTTTATCGTACAAGCACTAGTTCAATGCAGACGCTTGCTAATTTTGCTTTGCCGCATACCACTATAACGATTAGTTTAAATAGAACAGGTGTTGGCGATACTTATGTTTATTTAGGTGATGGTGGTGCTAACTGGTCAGGTGGTTCAAATCCTAATATAAATACAGGTTCAACTAATCCTCTTAGAGCAAACGAATGGAACCACGTTGCACTGGTAAGAAGTGGAACTGGAACTGGTAGTCAGATAATTACATTGTATCACAACGGTGTAAGCGTAGGGACAACAACGACCGTACCCTCTGGGATGACTGGTAATTTGCGAATAGGTGCGTTCAGTCACCCTACCGTTGCTACAGGAGAATTTTTTGGTGGGTATATTTCCGATTTTAGAGTTGCGAAAGAGGCAGTATATACTGGTGAATTTACTTCACCATCTGCCCCACTTACAGCAATTACAAATACTTCACTTCTTGTTTCTGGAACAGATGCTTCCATCATAGATAAGTCTCAGACTAATAATCTCCGGCTTGTTGGAAACACCACTGGTTCAACGACTCAGGTTAAGTTTGCGGATACTAAGTCAATGTATTTTGATGGGACTGGTGATTATTTACAAACGCAAAATGTATATTCTAGTGTTGGTACTGGAGATTTTACAGCCGAAGCATGGATTTATATTGATTCTGGTTATTCAGAAACTAATCCACTTGTTTTTGCAAGTGATAGTGGTGGTGTTAATTTTGGGGTACAGAGATCAAGCGGTACAAACTATAATATAAATTTAGGCCATAGTTATGTTGGAGATTTATTTGTCGGTTCCACTACAACAATGGTGCCTTCTCAGTGGTATCATATTGCTGTTTCAAGAAGTTCTGGAACGATGTACTGTTTTGTTGACGGTCAATTAGAAGGTACTTTTTCTAATAGTAGTAATTTTACTGGCACAACTAACTATATAGGTTCTATACCTGCTCTTACCAATTATGATTGGAAAGGTTATATTCAAGACGCTAGATTTACCAGTGGTCTAGCAAGATACACCGCAAACTTCACACCACCAACAGAACCACTAAAAGGTTAATAACGGATTATAAATAGTTCATAAAAGAGGAACAACATGGCAGTAAATTTTCCAGACAATCCATCTAATGGTGATAGTTTTACTTCCAATGGAATTGTGTATGTTTACAATTCCACCACTACTGCCTGGCAAAAATCTTATACATCCGTACCACCAGTTGTCACTGGACATGTTTTACCAGATGCAAACGAGACATATGATTTAGGTTCTAATACACAAAGATTTCGTGATTTATATCTAAGTGGAAACTCTATTACAATCGGCGATCTTGTTATTTCTGATAATAATGGAGTTTTTGAAGTAACACCAGCTGGTGGTTCTGCAGTTTCATTTGCAACTCAGACAGATATCAATACCGCAATTTCTAATTTAGTAGACACTGCGCCAGGCACATTAGATACTCTTAACGAACTTGCGGCTGCGATTGGAGATGACGCAAACTTCGCAACAAATATCACCGCATCACTTGCAAATAAACTAGAAGCGTCAGACCTTACAGGATATGTAACACAAACTGGTACAGAGACTCTTTCAAATAAAACTCTTGCTGCAACAACATTAGCGGGGCACATAATTCCAAACTCAGATTCTGCGTATGATCTGGGTTCTACAACAAACAGATTTCGTGATTTATATTTGAGTGGTAATACTCTTTATATTGGTGATGTAGAAATTTCCGTAAATAATGAAGGACTTTTACAACTCCCTTCTGGGTCATTGATTGATGATGCAGTTGTTCCTACTGAAATAGGACAGATGACGAATGTTAGACTGGAACCCAATCCAGAAGTACTAGAGATGGCGGTAGATGCACCAACAGCTGGTCATAGTACTCCATGGTTATGGACATGGAAATCGGGCGCTCTACCATATGCAAGATCGACTATTACAAATCAAGTTCAATCAGATGTTCCAATTTACATTGCAGGCACATATACTCTATTTAACTTTGCAGCACATGAACTTCATGGTACGATGACTCAAACTCATAAAATTTATCTTAAGTGGATTGAAGGCGCTGGATTGGACAATTTAGTATCATGGGCAACATCAACTTTAAATGTTCAAAATATTATATTTGAAGGTGTTAATGGAGATAATGCAACAGAAGTTCAAAGATTAAACATTAGTGTTCCATCTACAATCACATTACCAACTTTAGTTGCACCGAATTTATCATATGATGTATCTTTTGCATCGGCGGGTGCATATACATTTAGTGGTATTGCTATGGGAGATAATCCAGATATTGGCCCTCTTTATAGGGGTGGTACATATACATTTAATTTAGATGCAAGTGTTTCTGGTCATCCATTTTATTTAACACAAGATGATGGAACAAACTGGGCACAAGGACAGTATATTGATGAATATACTAACGGAGTTACTGGTTCTAGAAATGAAAGTGGAACTTTAGTATTTACTGTCCCAAATGATGCACCAGATGTTTTGTATTATCAGTGTGGAAATCACAGTTCTATGAGAGGTATGTTAACCATCAAGAATCTTGAAGTAGAAACGAATGGGGCAGGCAATTATGTTGTATATTTCCAACACGATCAAGAACAACATTCTGTACCAGTAGAAATTAAACAGAGGCCTTCAATTGCAGGACAATCTTGTTTAGTTTACGACTCTTCTCTATCTGAATTTGTTCCACAAGATATGGGCGATTATATTACTAAAACTCCAGTAATACAAGAAAGAATTGGAGAACTTGCGGAAGATAAAATTGTAGAAAAAGTAAATGATAATACTGTTACAAACCTTACAAAAGTAAAAGAACAAACTACATTTATTACAAATCTCAATCAACAAGGTGAGTTGCAATTAGTAACTGGAACCGCACGATGGTATGCTCCCTTTGATCTATTAGTAACTGGTATCAATACAAAGGTTTCATCTTCTGCAGATTCTAATATATCAATTGAAATTAAGAAAAACGGCTCTACTGTTAAATCCAGTTCAATTTTAGCGGGACAATTTTCTAGTGTCGTTTCTGCACCAGAGTTTTCTATGGTGGAAGGCGATTACATAACAGTAGATGTAACATCTATTGGAACAACGAATAAAGGTGAAGATTTAGTTGTTCAATTTAAATATAGACAAACATAAACGATTTATAAATAGTAGAAAAATTTTTAAAAAATTAGGAGATAAAAATGAATGTATCTATCATAAAAGATATTGTTTCTGTTGATGAAAACGGAGATGAAGTTACAACGCAAGTGGCCACGGAATATGTGGTGGCATTAGATGATGGAGTTTTTACTGCAACAAATTCTGACGGCGATTTAGAAGTAAGTCAACCATGGAAATTTAATCCTGACGGCTCCAGAGCAGATTGGTCCAATATAGATGAAGCAGTTGCATGGTTCAAAGAAATTAAAGATCACACAGGAGAATAAGAAATGGCAAAAGTATGGGATTACCAAGGAAGAACAAATTATCCAGTCGTTGTTGAAGACCCAAGAGCGGGAAATGATGGTTTTTTTATTGATGGAATGAAACACGATAAAACTAGTTTGACTCCACAATTTAACAGATATATCAACTATCAAGATTCGACATCAACGAACTGGGAAACTAAACATAATAATAATATGACCACAGCGGGTGCAAACATAGGTCAGAGTCTTGCATTATCTAAATTGCAAACAGGAATGTCAATTCCCAGTGACAATTCGCAAAACCATGAGAATTATATAGATCCAGCGCCGTGGATCGATATGTCCCAATCAGGGGCTAGTGGTGAGGGCGGCTACACTGGTGGAGGAATGCGTGTTTTAACTAATAACGACCAATCAATAAAAGCAGTAACCCATGTTTGGGAAAGTGGTTCGACTGCTTACAACGCATGTTGGCCAGAAATAGAAGACAGTGTTGATTTAGATAAATCAATACCAAATGCAAGGGGAAATAGTTGGACGGACGATTACAGTAAACGTTATCACTTTTGGGGAAAGTCATATGGTAATAACAATTATCAACCAGCACTTTCCAGAATGGATAACGGTACAAACAGTGAAAACGACCCACACTTTCAACTTAAAGTTGGTTATAGTCAATGGCCATCCAACTGGGCATCACAGTATTCCAGAGATGTTACCTCTATGGGTTCACATTACACTGTGCAGTTTTTAGGCGAATCTGCTGATGGTGGACTTTTATTTGCTGGAAATTATGCGGGCACTGGTTCTTCTGGTTCTTATGTGAGAATATCTAAAGAAGTTTGGACTTCTAGTCAGAATCCAACAGGAACACAGATGCTTTATTACAGCGCCACACCGCCGGCTGCTGGTACTCACCAAGGTGGGAATAACCTGAATAGTAAAGAATATGCATCAAACTTCAGTGAGCATTTTGATGATCCAAGAGGTGTTGCAGGAACAAACAGATGTTTCTATACATCATACTATGATACATACTACAATTGGCATCCACAAGTTGTTACATGGGATCGTTCAACCGATACATTTGCAGTAGAACATGATGTCACAACTGATGTAAATAGTAGTGTCCATGCAGACTTGAGTACTGTTCCATCCGATACAACTCAGTATAAAACAGCACAATGGTCAGTAACAACTTGGGTGAGTGACAACCAAAGATATGTTTCCGAATTTAGAGTTGACGGAAGATATACATATTGGGATACAAATGAAGGATTTAGAACTTGGGTTACATATGCAGTTGATGCAGCAAATCCAAAAGTTCTTACATATCACAGTAAAATTACAATGCCTACCACACCAAGACAGTGGATTTGGTTGAACGATTCTCACACGATGATTGGGGTTTGGTTTACAAGTGCATTTAGAGTGTATGCATGGAATAACAGTACTGGTTGGACAGAGACAACTACAGTTGGTGGTTATATTCATGAATGTGGAAGAGACAGTTTGGATAGAATTTGGTATACAAAACCAAGTAGTGTTTATGGGGGAAATTATCCAGAACTACATTTATTGACACCAACACTTCCAGTTTCAATTACTGTAGACCCAGAAAATGCAAATTATACATATGCTGGCAGTGACATCAATACATTTGTCAATGTTAGTGCGGTGAACGCTTCTGGTGCTAGAATTGCAACAAGTGTTAAACTTGTGATTGAAGGTTCTTCTATGACATTCTCTGATGGTACAACACAGAAAACAGTAACTACACTAACAACAGGAGATCTTCAAGTAGATACTATTATTACTGGTGCTGGATTTACTAACATTGCAGCAAGTATTGAAATCTAATTAGGGGTTACTCATGACTACACAGGCTCTGGTTGTTTCTGTTGAAACAGGAATAAATACTGTAAATGCAGAAAAGGGGCCTGATACACTCCCTCTAAACATTACTGCTCTTGACCCCGTATCCATTTCAATAAAGGATCAGGGGTCAAGACTTAATTATAAGTTAAATACACATATTAATGATGTGGATTTATATATTAGAGATGGAAATTGGAATGACAGTTTTCAACAAAATTTATCCTCTACTAATATAAACATATCAAATGCAAATGATATTGTTATCGATTCATTTATTAATGATGTGGATTTATATATTAGAGATGGAAATTGGAATGACAGTTTCAAGAATACATCATCATCAAAAAATATAATCATACAAGATTCTACTGATACGATAATTGAAAAAGAATTATCAAGCGCACAAATAAATATAACCGATTCTTCATCTTTAAATTTATTTGAAGGAAATGGGGATAGTGTTTCCATAAATTTTTCTATAAGCAAAACAACCGCAATATCATCTCAGGGCCCTCTATATGATGGTAACAATTGGGATATTCTAACTGCATCCGCAATAGATGGAACTGAAACTATTTTGGATATAGGTTCTTCAGAAGGTACTCCAACTGGTGTAAAGTTTAAAAGTGATGGTACAGTATTATTTTTCAGTGGATATAGCGGAGATGCGATATATGCCACTCCTACAAGTACCGCATGGGATATTTCTACTGCAAATATGTCAAGTGTTACATCGACAGGTAGTTTAGGTTATGATGTAAAGGACTTTTATATAAAACCAGACGGAACTTCTCTATGGGTATCTACACCATCTAATATTAGAGAATATTCTATGTCAACTCCATGGGATTTGACTACAGTTTCTTTGTCACAATCTACAAGTGTATCAAATAACGGTGATGGTACTGCCGGTGGTTTATGGTTTAAACCAGACGGCACAGAAATGTATTATAATGATGCTACTTCAGATTTATTTTCTCAATACACATTAACAACAGCATGGGATATTTCTACTAAGACAAGTTATAAAAGTATTAGTACATCTGGCGAATCGGGGCCCCAAGGAATGGCTTTAAGTTCAGATGGAACAATAGCATATGTTGTGGGTTCTAGTGGTGATGGTATTGATTATTATACATTATCCACGCCGTGGGATATTAGTACAAGAAGTAGTTCTGCTGGATTTTATTCTTTAGCAGGAATTACAAGTGTTCCTACAGGAATGCATTTAAGAAGTGATGATTCTGTTTTATATGTTTCATTTAGAGCTACTGGAACTATTAATACTACAATTGCTGATGGTATATTACAACTACCTTTCGGAGATGGAAGTGTTGTATCTCCAACAGTATATTCTAAAACAGACAATAATTCTATAACATATGATTCTACTGGAGATATAACTATTGTTGCAGACAACTTTGATAAAACTAATATATTTGTTTCAAAGGATATAAATACCTTTAGAAATTTATCATATCATACAACTGAAAAAACTATAAATATTTCTCATAATACTAATACTATTGAGGACACCTCATATTCTCCTCTTAGATTTTTTACATCTAAAAATTTGGAAATTCTAAGTAATAGTAGTTATTCAGTAAACAATGTTGTTATCAATACAAAACTTGATACTGATGAATATAGAGATGGTGTGTTAAAAAATATTCAAATTACCACAGCAGACGATATTGCTGCAAGGTCTCCTTCATTTTGCAATTCAATTCAAAGATCTTTTTATATTGATAATCAAGTACCAATTGGATATTTTGAGGTTGATGGTATTGCTCAATTCTCCGATATAAATAAAAATAACGATCCAAGACTTGTTGGTGGTAGTACACAAACTGATGGTACAGGCGACACTGGCGGAACAGGTGGCACTGGTGGGACTGGATCTGGGCCAATACAATCATGGAGTTCTTGATAAATGCCTATTTCATTACCAGACAATCCTACTGATGGCCAAACGGTTCAAATCGGAACAATCATTTATACATATGATGCAACAGTTGGAGTGTGGAATTCCAATAGTGCCGTAGGCCCAACCCTTACTCCAGCAACTGTAACAACCTCAGATACTGCACCATCTAATCCTAGTAACGGAGATATGTGGTTTGATAGTTCTGTTGGAAAAACATTTATCTGGTATGATGATGGAACATCTACACAATGGGTTCAAATGAACCCAAATACATCTGGTGGAGGCTCTAGTGATACAGGTGGCGAATCTCCAATTGTATTAACAGAACCACCAACAACACACACTTTAAATAACGATGGAACCACTAGTACACTTACTATGGTTGCGGAAGACCCAGAAGGATTTGATATTACCTATGGAATTGTATACAAAACCACAGGAAATACGAGACCAGCACAACTTTCTGCAGACACAACGGTAGACGCAAATGGAGTCTATACATTTACTCCAACAACAACTGGTAGTGACGCAGGGAATTTTACAGCAAGACTAAGTGCATCAGATGGCGCAAAAACTACTACTAGATTAGTAGATTTTAGTTTGGCGTTCGCTGCGACAGTAGACTATCTTGTAGTCGCTGGTGGTGGTGCTGGTGGTGGAACTCCCAATGGGGGTGGTTGTGGTGGAGGCGGCGCTGGAGGCTACATTTATACTACAGGTGTAGCATTCGATAGTGGAAAAACCTTTAATATTACAGTTGGTGATGGTGGAACTGGATCCCAAAATCAAGGGGGGAATGGAGAAGATTCTGTTATTTCTGCCACTGGATTTACTACTGTTACCGCTATAGGCGGCGGTGGTGGTGGCGGCTCAACACCAGCTGGCGCAGACGGTGGTTCTGGTGGCGGTTCTGCATTTAATAGTAGCACATTTGGTACTGGAACAGCTGGGCAGGGTAATGATGGTGGCGCTGGTGCTGGAGCTAATCCATACCCAGGCGGTGGTGGTGGTGGCGCCGGAGCGGTAGGCGGAAGTGCGTCTGGAAATGATGCAGGAAATGGTGGAGATGGCCTTCAAAATTCCATAACTGGAACACCAACTTATTATGCTGGTGGTGGTGGCGGTAGTGGTCGTGGCGCTGGTGGTACAGGTGGACTTGGTGGTGGTGCAGATGGTCTAGGTACTGGAAGTAATGTTTCTGGAATAGCTGGCACTGCAAATACTGGCGGTGGCGGTAGTGGTGCTCAAGGTACAGGTTCGGGTGGTGATGGTGGTTCTGGAATAGTGATTATTAGAACCACTTCAACAGCCACATCGACTACAGGAACTCCTGTTGTTACAACCGATGGTTCATATAATATTTATAGTTTTACTGCAGATGGTAGTATAACTTTTTAGGGTAAAAAAATGGCAATCAATTTTCCAAGTAATCCGACAAATGCACAGGAAATAACTGAAGGTAATGTAACTTATGTTTACAATGCCACAAAAGGTTATTGGGAAAGTTCTGAAGTTTCTTCTGGTGGTGCATCTATAACTGTCTATGCAGATATGACAGCATTAATAGCTGCAACTGGAATGTCTGATGGAGATCAAGCATTTGTTACCGCAAACAACAATCTTTATCTCTATTCTGGTTCTGGTTGGTATAAGATTGCTACAGTACAAAATGACTCTCCAAGTGCAATCACTGGAGTAAGTGGATCTTATTCACTTGCTACAGATGGAACACCTACAGTTATTACTGCTGTTTCTACAGACCCAGAAGGATTCCCTCTGACATGGAGTTATTCAACATCTGGGCTTGGAAGTATTGCTACAGTAAGTCAAGTGGACAATGTATTCACGATAACTCCTAGTACTGATGAAGCTAATGTGGGAACATTTACTTTAACACTCAATGTAACTGATGGTGTCAATGGTGCGGTTAGTGCGAATACATCAATCAGTTTGATATTTTCTATTACAAATAGTCAATATACAACTTTATTAGCAACAGCAGTTGACACAACCACTAATAATGTTTTTACTGATTCTTCGACCAACAACCACACCGTCACGGGATACGGAAATGTTTATACTGGAACGTTTAGTCCTTATCGGCACGGCGGATATGCATTGAATTTTAATGGTTCATCACACTATTTAAGAGCCGATGAAATTGGCGATGCCTTAGGAACTGGAGATTTTTCTATTTCTATGTGGGTGTATCCACATAGTATGGCCAGCGGTAAGACATTTTTTGCTGCAAACGCAATATCCGATGGGACAAATCAGTTTAATGTAATGACAAACGAATACATATGGAATAATGTGGTCACAAGTTTGCCTACTGAGTGGGCGGATAACGGAGTAACAGTTAATACATGGAGTCATATTGCTGTTGAAAGAGATGCAACTAATAATACTCTACAAATCTGGGCAAACGGCACCAGAATTGCCTACGAGACAAATCTTCCAGCACAAGATTTTTCAAACGATAGTTGGATGTTTGGAGCTGAAGCAGATAGCGCAAATGGCGGAAACCTAGGCAACTGGTTTGACGGATATATGTATGATATAAAAGTTAGTAATACGGTTGTTTATGGAGACAATTCTTCAATTACAGTTCCTACAGAAATTAGTAAAACTGACGCCAATACTGTATTTCGTCTGAGTGCTGGTTCTTTATTCGATCAATCAACGAGTCCTATATCATTTACATTAAATTACGATCATTTTTCATATCAACCACTCGACTACACCGAAATATACTCAACAGTTAATCACGGCGGGTCTGTTTATTTTGATGGGAGTGGCGATTATTTACGGGCAGATACGGCACTTGATGGATTTACTTCAACTACTGATCCGTGGACAATGGAAGCATGGGTTAATCCATCAAGAGCTGCTCCAGCTACTGGGGGAACGATTAATGATGTTGTTTTTGGTGTTAATACCGTTGCATCCGGCGCTAATATTTTTATTGCGACTACGGGCACGTGGAATGTTGGAGTTGACGAAAATTATAGCATAAAGGCACAGAACAATGCATGGAACCATCTTGCAGTAGTCTACAATGGAACTGTTCTTAAAATATATATGAACGGCCAGCTTTCTAAAACTAAAACTTGGTCACCAAGCACCGCATTATCAAATTGTACTTTTTCTATAGGCACAGAATTTGATGCAGCAAACGGTGGATCGCCAGGGAATTACTATCAAGGATATATTTCTGATATTAGGGTTTTACCAACAGAACACTATACTGACGAATTTACTCCACCAACTGCTCCTCTATCTTCAACTGGATCGGTGTTACACATCCAAGGCACAGACGCTTCGATTATAGATAAGTCCCAAAGTAGTAATCTAAAACTCTTTGGAAACGCTACTGGTTCAACGACTCAGGTTAAGTTTGCTGGTTCACAGTCAATGTATTTTGATGGAACTGGAGATTATATAACGAGTCCTGATAATGATCTTTATGAAATGGGGAGTGCTGATTTCACTGTTGAATTATGGGTTTATTGTACTGGCGATCCAGGCACTTGGCAGATCCTAGTCGGCAAAGGCGCTTCCGGCATTTATTCTCCGTTCGCTCTATATAGAAATTCAAATGGCAATGGTTACTTATACGGATCTACAAATGGAACTAGTTGGGCTGTTAGTAATAGTTTTGGTGCGCTTTCAACAAACACTTGGTATCACCTAGCTTTAACTAGAAGCGGGAATACTTGGACAGTTTATAAAGATGGCGTAAGCAGTTATAGTACCACTATAAGTGGATCTGTATATAATAATTCTACCGCTCTTGCAATAGGCGGTAGATCCGACAACACAGAGTTGTTTCAAGGATATATGTCTGACGTTCGTATCACTAAAGGACTCGCAAGATATACCGCAAACTTTACACCACCCACAGAACCATTAAAAGGTTAACTTAAAAAACATATAAATAGTCATATCAAAAGAGAGGTATGACATGGCCGTAGTTACATCTAGAGCTGAATTTAAAGAATATTGTCTTAGAAAACTAGGTTCTCCAGTTATTCAAATAAATGTCGCAGATGAACAAGTAGAAGATCGTGTAGACGATGCACTAGAGTTTTATCGTGACTATCATTTTGATGCGGTAGAGGATGTTTTTCTCAAGCACCAAATAACTGAAGACGATATTACAAATCGATATATTCCTATTAATGACTTAGTAATTGGAGTTAAAAGAGTAATTCCTCTTTACGAAAAATTCAGTCACAGTACAAACATGTTTGATGTTAGATATCAAATGTTCTTAAATGATGTTTATAATTTAAGAAGTACAGAGATGTTATCATATGAATTGACTCAAAGTCATATTCAGTTAGTCAATGATATGATTACTGGACAAGTTCCTATCAGATTTAATAGACACCAAAACCAACTTCATCTTGATATTGATTGGGATGAAGCGCTAGTTGTTGGTGAGTTTATTATCGTAGAAGCGATGAGGGTTCTTGACCCTGATGTTTATACAGATGTTTGGAATGACAGATGGTTAAAAAGATATGCAACCGCACTGATTAAAAAACAATGGGGAGAGAATTTATCGAAGTACGAAGGCATTTCGATGCCTGGAGGTGTGACCTTCAACGGTTCCAGAATTCTTGATGAAGCAAATCAAGAAATAGAACAACTGGAACAAGAAATGTCTTTAAGTTATGAACTTCCTGTAGACATTATGGTGGGATAGTCATATGGCTACAAATCAGTATTTTAACACTATATCATTTGCACCAGAGCAATCCTTAACAGAAAATCTTGTTGCTGAATCAATTCAGATTCACGGGCAGGATATGTATTATCTGAAAAGAACTGATGTAAACGAAGATACTGTTTTTAACGAGTCAACTATATCCGAATTCAATGATGCGTTCTCTATTGAAATGTATATTGAAGATGCAGATGGTTTCCAAGGAGAGGGCGACTTCTTATCAAAGTTTGGTTTAGAGATTAGAGATCAATTAAATCTTATTGTATCTATTAAAAGGTGGGAAGAAGAATCCACTATGCAATATCCACAAGAAGGCGATTTAGTATACTGGCCTCTACAAGATAAAGTTTATGAAATTAAATTTGTAGAAGACGAAGTTGCATTCTGGCAATTAGGCAAAAGATATGTCTATAGACTATCTACAGAATCATTCGAATTCTCAAGTGAGAAGTTTAATACAGGAATTGATGAGATTGATGACATTCAACAACAGACATTTGTTACTGTTGATTTAACTTTGGGTACTGGAACTGGCGAATTTACCGTAGGTGAAATAGTATATCAAGGTGCAAACTTCGATTCAGCAACAGCAACAGGTACAGTAGAAACTTGGAATTCTGGAACTAAGGTTTTGAAACTTTCAAACCTCACAGGGAGTTTTGCACAAAACACAAATACTGTTGGTAGAGACAGTGGTGCGAATTATCTATTGGGCGCAACGCAACAAATTGTATATACAGAAAACAAGACAACAGACACCACAGATGGAACTTCTGGACAAGACACAGTATTCACTGGTTCAAGTTCAAATGTAGAAAAGGTTATCGACTTTACCGTTGGAAACCCATTCAGTGAGGATTACTAATGTTAGGTAATAGTCCATATTATAGAAGTACAATTAGAAACTATGTTATTGCATTTGGTTCTATATTCGATGATATTACTATCGATAGAAGAAACGCCAATGGAGATGTGTTGGAAACGATTAAGGTTCCCCTTGCATACGGCCCTTCACAAAAATATCTGGCAAGAATAAATCAACCAGCAGGAAATCTTGGAGATTCTGTTGCAATCACCTTGCCTAGAATGAGCTTTGAAATTTCTGGATTTACATACGCACCAGAAAGAAAATTTTCTAAGACACAAAAAATGTCTAGACCAAATTCTGCAGACCCGAATACTAAAAATTATGTGTATAATCCAGTCCCTTATGATATTGGATTCACTCTAACAGTCATGGCAAAAAATGCGGATGACGCAACTCAAATAGTAGAACAGATATTACCATACTTTACTCCTACCTTTAATATACCAATAAAAGAAGCGAATGAGTTAAGTGTAATTCGTGATACAGGACTGACATTAAATTCTGTATCATATGAGGATGATTATGAAGGAGACTTTCTATCTAGAAGAGCGCTTCTGTGGACATTAGAATTTACATTAAATGGATTTTTCTATGGTGTTCCAAGAGAACAAAAAATCATTAGAACAAGTACTGCAACAGTGGGCGACTTAGATAGTTCAGAAGTAACATATGCGGAAGCAACAGTAACAACTGACCCTAGTAATGCACTTCAAACAGATAACTATGAATTTTTGACCACATTTAATGAAGACTTTGGAGAATAACAATGAAGAAACTAGATGATGAGCAGTTAAGTAAGTTTCTTGAAATCGATAACAAAATAGAAAAGAAATCACAAGAAATAATAGAGCGTCAAAAAAATAATGTAGAAATTTATAAAGACAAAGAATCTAGAAACGAAGATATTGAAGAAGACTATCAATATCACAGAGAACTTTTAAAAGATTTAGTTTCTATGGGACAAGAATCTTTACAAAATTTGATGATGATTGCAAGGGAAAGTGAACATCCCAGAGCATATGAAGTGACTGCAGGACTTTTGAAAACTACTGGCGATTTAGCAAAAGATTTAATAGAACTTCAATTGACAATGAATAAAATAGAAAACACTAAAGACGGTGGAGTTCCACAAAAAGTAGTGAATAACGCAATATTGGTTGGAAGTACCAATGAACTCTTAGAAAGACTAAGAGGTAAAAATAGAGAAGAAGATACTGATGAGTGAAGTATATCACAACAACCCCAATCTAAAAGCAGCTGGGGTTGAGATTGAATGGACTGAAGAACAGGCCGCAGAATATGTCAAGTGTATGGAAGACCCTGTACATTTTATTAAGACATATATGAAGATTGTCAATGTTGACAAGGGTTTGGTAAACTTTGACCTATATCCATTCCAAGAAAAGATGATTAGATCATTTCATGATGAAAGATTTACTATTTGTAAAATTGGGAGACAGTCTGGTAAGTCTATTACATGTATTGCATTCTTTCTTCACTATATTCTTTTCAACAAAGATGTTTCTGTTGCATTACTTGCAAACAAACTTGCCACTGCAAGGGAATTATTAAGTAGACTACAAAGAGCATACGAGAATCTTCCAAAATGGTTACAACAAGGCGTGATGGTTTGGAATAAAGGTTCTATCGAATTAGAGAACGGTGCAAAGGTACTTGCAGCTGCAACATCATCAAGTGCAATTCGTGGTGGTTCTTTTAATATTCTTTTCTTGGACGAATTCGCATTCGTTCCAAATGAAATTGCAGAGGAATTTTTTAATTCTGTGTATCCTACAATTTCATCTGGTGAATCAACTAAAGTTCTTATTGTATCAACTCCGCAAGGAATGAATCATTTCTATAAATTGTGGGTTGATGCAGAAGAAGGAAGAAATACATATAATCCTATTTCTGTACACTGGAGTGAAGTGCCAGGCAGGGATGAGGAGTGGAAAAAAACAACAATTAAAAATACATCTGAAGAACAGTTCAGACAAGAATTTGAAACTGAGTTTTTAGGAAGTTCAAATACTTTAATTAGTCCAACAAAATTAAAAACTCTGGCATATAGAAATCCACTTGAGAAATTAGAAAATGGAAGTCTAAAAATATATGAGAAGCCTAGAGAAGGAAGAGTATATTTTACTACAGTAGATGTATCTAGAGGTAGAGGATTAGATTATTCTGCATTCTCTATATTTGATGCGTCTGAAGTTCCGTATAAACAGGTTGCAGTTTTTAGGTCGAATTTAATTCCTCCTATGGTATATCCTACTGTAATCAAAAAGATGTGTCAGATATATAATGACTCTTATGTTTTGATAGAAGTAAATGATGTCGGACAACAAGTTTCGGACATCTTATATCATGAGTTAGAATATGAAAATATGATAAGTATTCACAACGACACAAGAAAAGGTCAAAGTGTTAGTGGAGGCTTTGGTGGAAGAGGCGGAACTACACTAGGAATTAGAACAACAAAGGCAACTAAAAAAATAGGATGTTTAAATCTTAAGAGTTTAGTTGAGGAAGATAAAATTTTAATACAAGATTTTGATACAATCAATGAATTAACAAGTTTTATTTCGAAGGGTCATAAATATCAAGCAGATGTTGGTAAAAATGACGATTTGGTGGACACATTAATTTTGTTCTCTTGGATGACAACTGATGACTATTTTAAAGAATTATCTGATATTGACACAAGAAACGAAATTTATGAGGAGAGGTTAAGAAATATTGAGGAAAATATGTTACCATTTGGATTTATTTCATCCAGTTATGATTTCGAATCTTTTGTTGATGCTGATGGAGACAGATGGACTACAGAAGACACCAATTAGGTAATTAGGTGAATTTGTTGTTTTTATAAATAAATAGAAAATACACTATAAAATAATTTAAAGGAGATAAAAAATGGCATTCCAAGTAAGTCCTGGCGTTAACATTTCAGAGATTGATGCTTCTACTAGTGTTCCAGCATTAGCCACCAATACTGGTGGTTTGGTTGGTAGGTTTAGTAAAGGCCCAATTGACGAAATCGTAACCGTAAGTAGCGTTGAAGAATTGAGATATCACTTTGGCGATCCAGCTGAAGACAACTATAGATCATGGTTCACAGCGGCTAACTTCCTTTCATATTCAAATTCATTGAAAGTTGTTAGAGTTGCGAATGATGATGATTCAAATGACGCAAATAGAATTAAAAACGCAATATCTGGTATTGCCGCTGCAACAGTTGCAACTGCAAGAACAGACAATTTTACTGGACAGTCTTCAACAACTGATACAGTATTTGGTTCATCTGCACAAGCATTCACTTATGCAGTTAGTACCACAGCACCAACTGCAAGTGTTGATTTACATACAACTGCAGATAGTGCAGGAAACTATCTTTTACCAAGACAGGATACTGGTAACGCACTAGTTACTAGTTCCGGCGCCGCAGCTGGTACTGATACTCCAGTTCGCATTCTCTCTGGGTCAGATGTTCAAGTTTCCGTAAGAGGTGTAAATGAAACTTCTGGTGGACTCGTTCCAACAGCACGTTACTCTCTATCTGGACAAGCAATTACATTTGAAACACCAGTTGGACAAACTGCAAACTCTGGGCCATATTACATCCATTCAGCGGATGGTGCTACAGTTGGTGCAGCAACAACAAATCTTGGTTCTGGTTTTTATTACCCAGTATACGACAGAGTTTCTGACGCAGAAATCGCTGATGCAGGAACATATAATGGTGATGGAGTCGCCGTTGCATACTTCTTCCAAAAGTATGGTGGTGGAATTACACTGACTTCTGACACAAACGATACTGTTACTTTAGATAACGCAGACCATGGTTTCCAAGTTGGTGATGCAGTTGTGTATGTAGAAAATGCTGGTGCCGCAGTAGGTCTTACAGACGGAACGATTTATTATGTTGCATCTGTAAATGCTGCAACAATCGGACTTTCTGCAACTTTTGACTTCCAAGCAAATACTGCTGGTTCTGCTGTTGATATTTCAGTAGATACACTTTCTCCAAATGTCGCTGGTGGTAACATTTATAAAGTTTGGTATATGCCAGATGAGTTTGAAAATACTGCAACCGCAGCTGCTCCTGCAAACACTGCAATTAAATTGTTCGCAGATGCAAACGACCAAGTTGTAATTAATGTTGCACAACAAACTGTGTTCACATTGTCAAATGCGCCAGGTACATATGCAGTAGAAAATCAATCTATCGCTGCAACAAATGATGTTGATGGTGTATATGCTGCAACAGACTATAGTATCGCTGCGAATAGTGCAGATTTTACTTTCCTTTCAAATGCACCACTTACAGGTGAAACAGTAACTATTACTGTTCCTGCAAGACGTTCATTTACACTTGGACAAGCTGTTACTGCGACACAAACTGTAGAGGTTACTGTTAATGGTGTTCCATACACAGAAGGTGCTACAAATAATGGATTTAGTTTGGTTGGAGATAGAACAAGAATCTTGTTTGCAACCGCTCCTGCTGGTGGTGACGCCATCGTTGTAAGAACAAACTTACCAGAAGAAACAACATATACATTTAGTACAACAGTATATCTTCCAAACAAAGATGCGTTTGACGCACTTGGGTTTGGTAATGCTGGATTTAGTGGCCACGAATTTGCATTTAAAGATTCTGGTGCCGTTGGTAATAGATACAAAATTTATCTTGTAGACGAATCTTCATATGATAACTTTGTAATCAACGAACCATCAATTGCTGCAGTTCTTAGTGGTGCTCCGAATGCTGATGATAATACTGTTGACCCAGTAACTAATGATTCACAAGGTATTTCAATCGTTGTTACTGAAATGTCTCCTGCTGGTGAAACAGTAGTAGAAGTTTTAGAAAATATGTCAAAAGCAAGTAACGGTAAGACAGAAGATGGTACAAACATCTATTATGTTGACCGTATTAATAATTTGTCTAATTATGTTTATGTCCTTAACCATCCAACAGGTACTACCGATTGGGGTCAAGATATTACACTAACAAAGACAAGTTTTGCAAGACTTAATACAACAGGTTCCGCAACTGGTGCAGAACAATATGTTGAAAGAGAGTTTGGAAACGGTAGAAACGGAATTGCACCTACTACTGGTGCGTTCTCTAACGGAACAGATCTATTTGCTGATTCTGAAAATGTTGACATCGCCTTCTTACTTGCTGGTGAAGCACTTGAAATTGCATCTAGTGTAGATGCTGCAAGAGCTGCAGCTGCAAAACTTATCCAAGTTGCTTCTGATAGAAAAGATACGGTTGCATGTCTGTCTCCAAGATATGCAGATGTAGTTACTGATGCAAATGCAAGAAGTTCAGATGCACAAATCGCATTCTGGAGAAGTGTTGGTTCAAATAACTATGCATTTGTAGATTCGAACTATAAATATCAGTATGATAAGTACGCTGACAAGTTCCGTTGGGTTCCATTCAATGGAGATGTTGCTGGTTTGATGGTTAGAAGTGAACAAGAAAGAGATGCATGGTATTCTCCTGCTGGATTTAACCGTGGTAATGTCAAAAATGTTGTTAAAACACTTCAAACACAAGACAAAGCAGACAGAGATTCGTTGTATAAAAATGCAATCAATCCAGTCGTTAACTTCTCTGGACAGGGAACAGTATTATTTGGTGACAAGACATTCACTACCAAGAGTTCTGCATTTAGTAGAATCAATGTTAGAAGATTGTTTATTGTACTTGAAAAGTCTATTGCTGCTGCTGCCAAGTTCACTCTGTTTGAGTTCAATGATGAGTTCACTAGATCACAGTTTACATCTCTCATCGAACCATTCTTGCGTGAAGTGCAAGGAAGAAGAGGTATTTACGACTTCAGAGTAGTTTGTGATGAAACAAACAACACTGCCGAAGTGATTGATCAGAATCAATTCGTGGGTGACATCTACATTAAACCTGCAAGATCGATCAACTTCATTCAACTCAACTTTGTTGCAGTTAGAACTGGTGTTGATTTTGATGAAATTGTTGGTGCAGTTTAATATAAATAGATTAGAAAACAGGAGAAAATAAACAATGGCATTCAACATAGAACAATTTAAGTCAAACTTTGCAGATGGTGGCGCTCGTCCTAACTTATTTAGAGTTAGAATGAATTTTCCTGCTGGGGTAGGTGCTGCCGCCCCAACAGAACTTGCATTCGTTGTAAGGGCTGCTCAGATTCCTTCAGCAACAATCGCTCAGATTGATGTCCCTTACTTTGGTAGACAGGTAAGGGTTGCTGGTAATAGAACATTTGAACCATGGACTGTTACAGTAATTAATACTGAAGAGTTTGCAGTAAGAAATTCATTAGAACAGTGGATGAACGCAATCAATCAGCATAACTTGAATACACAACAGTTTGCATCAAATTCTCTTGCCGCCTACAAATCAAACGCATTTGTAGAACACTACGGTAAGGATGGACAAGGAAGTGTTATCGCTCGCTATGAGTTCAGAGGATTATTCCCAACTGAACTAGGTGCAGTAGAACTTTCTTGGGACGCAAACGATCAGTTGGAAGAATTTACAGCAACATTCGCATATGACTATTGGCAGCACGATAACGTTGTAACTTCTTAATTTAAATAATTAAAGAGTTGGATATAGTATGGAAATTAAATTATTTGGCTTCACTCTTCTAAAGACTGGAGAGGAAAACAAAAATCTTAAATCATTCGTCCCACCAAGTGGGGCGAATGATGAAGACTCTCTAGAAGTTTCTTCAAATTTTTACAGCACATTTTTAAATTTAGAAAATACCGCAAGAAGCGATCAAGAACTTATCGATAGATATAGAGATATGTCAATCTATCCAGAAGTCGAGGTTGCGATTGACGATATTGTTTCTGAAGCAATAGTTAATGAAACGGATGATTATCCAGTTAAATTATTAACTAAAAATCTTGAGCAAACAGAAACTGTAAAAAATAAAATCACAGAAGAATTCAATAACGTTTTAAATATTCTTGATTTTAAAAATCAAGGATACGATATCTTTCGTTCTTGGTATATAGATGGAAGACTTTATTTCCATATCATTATTGATGAAAATAAACCAAAAGAAGGTATCAAAGAACTCAGAAAAATTGACCCACGCACTATCAAAAAAGTTAAAGAAGTAGAAAAGGACGAAAAGCCTGGTGGGCCAACATTAATCAAATCAGTAAAAGAATTTTATTTGTATAATGAAAAGGGTGTCATTAATGGTGCAGATAAAACCACAGGCATTCCCATTTCTCCTGATGCGATTGCATATGTGAGTTCTGGACTAAAAGACGCTAAAAGAAATTATACAATTGGGTATCTACATAAAGCAATCAAGGCATTGAACCAACTAAAAATGGTGGAAGATTCTGTAGTAATATACAGATGGACAAGAGCACCAGAAAGAAGAGTTTTCTACATTGATGTTGGCAATCTTCCCAAAGTGAAGGCGGAACAATATATCGCCGACATTATGAATAGATATAAGAATAAAGTTGCGTATGATTCATCTACTGGTGAAATTAAGGATGAACGCAAACATATGTCTATGTTGGAAGATTTTTGGTTCCCTAGAAGAGAAGGTGGTAGGGGTACAGAAATTGAGACTCTGCCTGGCGGAACAAATCTTGGGGAGATGGAAGATGTACTATACTTCCAGAAAAAGTTATATAAATCTTTAAATGTTCCTGCATCTAGATTAGAACCAGATCAGTCTCTTGCATTGGGAAGAGCGACAGAAATTTCTAGAGATGAATATAAATTTAACAGATTTATCGTTAGACTTAGAAATCAATTTAGTAATTTATTTTTAGACTTACTTAAGACACAATTGATTTTGAAAGGTGTGATTACATCAGAAGAGTGGAAATCAATATCACAAGAATTGATTTTTGATTTTACACAAGATTCATATTATTCAGAAATTAAAAATTCTGAAATGATTAGAGATAGAATTACACTTGCTGGTGAGATGGCAGATCAAATCGGTAAATACTACTCTAATACTTGGGTGCAGAGAAACATTCTAAAACTCAGTGATGACGAAATTAAAAATATGAAAGATGAAATTACGAAAGAGGCGGATGATCCGCTTTTTGGTAAACCAAAAGAAGATGAGGGTTTTTAAATGACAGAGAATGAAGATAATATAAATAATAAAACAATAGATATTGTAGACAATTCTGTTTTAGGCAAAGCGTCCGTTGTTGCTGATAATATTAAATCAGTACTTGATGCAAAGAGACAGGAAGAAATCGACAATTACAAGCAGGATTTTGCAAAAACAATGTTTAATAATCCAGCGCATAGTGATGTTGAAAGTGAAGAATAAATATTAAAAGGGTTTAAAAGATGCATTCTTTTTTAGAATTCTTGGAAGATGACTTAGATGAAGCTGTTAAAAGAAAAATAGTCATTAGAAAAGGTAAGAGAAAAATTAAATATGTGTCTGATAAGGCCGGTTATAAAGTAATTAACAAGAGAGAGATCAAGATTAATCCAGGCGATATGCGAAAAATGAGTATTAGAAACACTCGTTCCGCAAGAAAAAGAAAAGGCAAGGTTAATGTTGCAAATCTCCGTAGAAGAAGATCACTTCAAAGAAGGACAGGACTATGAAACTAATTACAGAAGTAGTTGAAGACATTCTGGTAGAATCCAAAGGAAAAGACCTTTTTATTGAAGGTATTTTCTTACAATCAAATGTCAAAAATAGAAATGGTAGAGTGTATCCCACAGAAGTTCTCGAAAGAGAAGTTGAGAGATATAACGAAAACTACATTCAAAAAAATAGAGCATTTGGAGAACTTGGACACCCAGAAGGCCCGACTATCAATCTGGAAAGAGTTTCCCATATGATTAAAGAGCTTAAGAGAGATGGTGATAATTTTGTTGGCAAAGCAAAAATTATGACAGACACTCCTTATGGTGCTATCGTTAATAACCTTATTAAAGAAGGTGCATCTTTAGGTGTTTCTTCTAGAGGTATGGGTAGTGTAAAACAGTCTGGTGGTGCAAATGTTGTTCAAGATGATTTTTATCTTGCAACCGCCGCAGACATCGTTGCAGACCCTTCTGCGCCCAATGCATTTGTAGAGGGTATTATGGAAGGTAGAGAGTGGGTTTGGGACAACGGTATTATTAGAGAAGCTCAAATTGCAGAATACCAAGACTCTCTCAAAAAGGCCAAAAGGCAACAATTAGAAGAAACAAAACTGAGAGTTTTCAAAGATTTTGTGTCAAAACTTTAAATATTATAAATAAATATAAATTAAAACTCTAAGGAGAAACAAAATGGAAGATTTAAAAAACGAAGATATGATTGAAGAAGTTGTTGCTTCTGAAGCCGAAGAGATTGATTCTCAGGTTGAAGAACTAATTGACGACCTTCAAGAAGATCAAGAAAATGTCACTGAGGCAAAAGCTTCTAAAAAAGAGGATGCCCATGAAGACGAAGAAGAAGAAGAGGACGAAGCTGAGGAATCAGTAAAGAAAGAGTCTAAATCTTCTAAGAAAGAAATGGCAGATGATGAAGAAGAAGACGAAGATGAAGTCGCAGAGTCTAAATCATCTAAGAAAGAAATGGCAGATGATGAAGAGGATGATGAAGACGAAGAAGAAGTCAAAGAATCTCCTAAGAAAAAAATGAATGCATCTTACAAAGTCGCCAAAGAAGATATCGATGTAAAAGAAGATGTCGATGCAATGCTTGCTGGACAAGAACTTACTGAAGAGTTCCAGTCACAAGTTAAAACCATTTTCGAAGCAGCTGTAGTTGCTAAAGTAAACGAACAGTTGGAAAAAATGTATGAAGATTATGAAAAAGAACTTCATGAGGAAGTTTCTCATATCCGTGAAGATATTTCAGAAAAAGTGAATGAGTATCTTACTTATGTCGCTAAAGAGTGGGTTGAAGAAAATAAACTCGCCGTTGAAAACAAACTGAAATTAGAAGTTATGGAAAACTTCATGTCAGGACTCAAAACTCTGTTTGAGGAAAATTATGTTGATGTGCCAGAAGATAAAATTGACCTTTATGGGGATGCGTTATCTTCTCTTGAGGAAAAAGAGACAAAATTAGATGAGTCAGTTCAAAAAAATATCGAATTGACAAAGAAAATTGAATCTCTAGAGACCGAGATCATTCTAAAGGATGTAACAGAAGGTCTTACAGTTTCACAGGTTGAAAAAGTAAGAACACTTTCTGAAAGTGTTGATTTCGTGAACGCCGATGATATGAGAAATAAGATTACATTGATCAGAGATAATTATTTTCCATCTGAAACAAGTGTGGAAAGCGAAAGTATTCTCGCTGAGAGTGCATTAGAAACTTCTGTAGAGGATTCGCCAGTGGTTAAAGAGGAAAATAAATTTCAATCGGTTATGGATATTTATGCGAGAGCACTAAATAAACCTAAAGATTAAAATTTTATAAATAATATTATAGAACAAACATTATCTATTTAAGGAGAAAAAAATGCACGACTATAACGAGAACTTTGTTCAACAGTTAAAAGAAAAGTGGGCACCTGTTCTTGACCATGGTGAACATGCCGAGATTACAGACCCATACAGAAAGGCAGTAACTGCTATTCTTCTTGAGAATACAGAACAAGCCACAATCAAGGAAAACGCCTTAGGACGTTCTTCTTTGGATCAACTTAACGAAACACCAACAAGTGTTGCACCTACAGGTGCTGCTTCTGGTAATATCCAGTATGCAGACCCAGTCATCATTTCGATGCTTCGTAGAACTGCACCAAACCTAATGGCATATGACCTTTGTGGTGTACAACCAATGACAGGACCAACTGGACTTATCTTTGCGATGCGTTCACGTTATTCTTCTCAGACTGGTACAGAAGCATCATTCGATGAAGCTAACACAGAGTTTTCTGGTGATGTTGCAGGACCAAATCACTCAGGTACAGATCCATTTGCTGGTGCTGTTATTGCTACTGGTGCATTGGATGAAACTGGTTCAACAGTAACAACTGGTGTCGCTGGTGCAACTGCACAGGGTGAATTGTTAGGTAACGGTTCTACAATGACTGCAGACGGTCACTTCAACCAAATGGCATTCTCAATTGAGAGAGTATCAGTAACTGCGAAAACAAGAGCATTGAAAGCTGAGTACACAACTGAACTTTCACAAGACTTGAAAGCAGTTCATGGACTTGATGCAGAAGCAGAACTTTCAACAATTCTTTCTACAGAAATCACTGCAGAAATTAACCGTGAAGTTCTTCGTACAATGTACGGTATCGCAAAACTTGGTGCTCAGTCTCAAGTAACTAACACAGGTGTTTATGACCTTGCAACAGACGCTGACGGACGTTGTTCTGTTGAGAAGTTCAAAGGACTTATGTTCCACATTGAGAGAGAAGCAAACACAATTGCTAAAGAAACTCGCCGTGGTAAGGGTAACGTAATCGTTTGTTCTTCAGACGTTGCTTCCGCACTTGCAATGGCAGGTCTTCTTGACTACAACCCACAAATGTCAACAGGTTTGAATGTTGATGACACTGGTTCGACATTTGCTGGAACACTTAACGGACGTTTCAAAGTATACATTGACCCATACTTCTCGTCTGCAAACAACACCGACTTCGTAATGGTTGGATTCAGAGGTACATCTCCATATGACGCTGGATTCTTCTATTGCCCATATGTTCCACTTCAGATGGTTCGTGCGGTTGGTGAGAACAGTTTCCAACCAAAAATCGGGTTCAAGACTCGTTATGGATTGGTTGCTAACCCATATGCAGAAGGTACAACAGTTGGTAGCGGTGCTCTTACAGCTCGTGCAAATACCTACTACAGAATCTTCCGTGTAGACAATATCAATTCTGTATAATAACTATAAAATAGATTGATAGTACTTAGGGGGAGTTTTACTCCCCCTTTTTTTGGCATAAATATTAGGTGAAAAGGAGATTACAATGGATCTTGTATCAAATTCTGTAAATTTTTTAAATACACAAAACTTTACATTTAATAGTAATATATGTCCATCATTGGGCCCATATGTACAAGAATTAACTTTGCCTGGCATACAGTTAGGAGAAGCAATTGCAGAAACTCCTTTCGTTGCAAGAAAAGAGCCAGGAGATAAGTTAGTATATTCTCCTTTGGGTGTTTCATTTACAGTAGATGAAGATATGAAAAACTGGTTGGAAGTTTATGACTGGATTACCGCTCTTGGATTTCCAGAAAATTTTCAACAATATGGAAGCTTTCAAAACGCAAAAAGAATTAACTTAAAGTCTGTATTTGATGACCTTACAATTCTTGTAAATAATAATCAAGAGCAACCAATTATAAGAGTCACATTTAAAGATGCATTTCCAATCTCTATTGGAGATATCCCATTAACAACATCTGCAACAGAGTCGGCCCCACCAGTCGCACAGGCAGATTTTCAATACAGAAACTATGTGGTGGAACGATTATAAATAATTATTAATTGAATGGATTTTTTATTATGAGTGAATACTCTAACTTATTATCAAAAATAGCAGAACTTACCAAAGAGTCCGAAAAGGATGTTAAGATTGATTTTCTGAGACTAGAAGACGAACTAGTTCACAATCAGAATCTAATTGGTAAGTGGATGACCTACCAACAAGTAAATCAGACAAAACTCCAGTTTATTGAACTCGACTATAAAAAATTAGTCGGAGATAAAATGAAATACTATACAGGCAAGATGTCTGAAGATGAAATCATATCCAAAGGATGGCAGATAGAAGGAACGAAAATTCTTAAATCTGATGTTGGTTCTTGGATGGATAGTGATCCAGATGTTTTAAAGTTAAAGAAAAATGTTTTACTTCAAAATCAAATTTTAGATTTAATTAGTAAGACGCTAGACATATTAATAGACCAAAAGAAATGGACTATAAAAAATTACATAGACTGGAAAAAGTGGTTAGAAGGTAATTAATGTCTAAATTTTATGCTGCTAAATTAAATGAGGTTTACTTGCAAGTAGACGCAGACGAACTTCATATGTTAAAGGAACTTGTGGACTACTTCACATTTAAAGTCCCTGGCGCCGAATTTATGCCTGCATATAAAAATAAGTATTGGGATGGTAAAATACGATTGTTCAATCCAACCAATTGTAAGTTGTATGTTGGACTACTAAATCAATTAAAATTTTTCTGTGATAAAAATGGTTATGAACTCTCCTTTGAAGATGATTTAACAGACACAAATTTTACAGATAATAATTTACAAGAGTTGTGTAAATACATCGATCCACATAGTCAGGGGAAGAAGATTGATTATAGAGATTATCAACTTGATGCTATCAAACATGCAATCAACTACAACCGAGCGCTACTACTTTCTCCTACTGCATCAGGTAAATCTTTAATTATATACACATTGGTAAGATTTTATAATATGCATCCTAATGTAAAGGGAAAGAAGATATTGATAATTGTACCAACAACATCTCTGGTTTCCCAGATGTATTCTGACTTTGCAGATTATGGTTGGAATGTAGAAAAATATTGCCATAAAATATTCCAAGGACAAAGTAAAGAAACCGACAAAAAAGTTGTAATATCTACATGGCAGTCCATTTATAAAATGCCTAGAGATTATTGGGATCAGTTTAATGTTGTAATAGGTGATGAGTGTCACTTATTCAAAGCGAACTCATTAAATAAGATTATGGACAGACTTACTAGTTGTAAATATAGATTTGGAACTACTGGAACTTTGGATGGAAGTAAAACTCATAAATTAGTTCTGACTGGATTGTTTGGTGATGTAAAACAAGTTACCACTACAAGAAAACTAATCGATAGCAAAACCCTTGCAGACTTCAGTATCAAGTGTATAGTATTAAAATATCCAGAGAAGATATGCAAGGAAATGAAAGGAACCAAATACGCAGATGAAGTAGAGTGGATTGTCACAAATAATCGCAGAAATGAATTCATCAAGAATCTGGTTCTTGATTTAAAGGGCAACACACTTGTCTTATTTAATTTTGTGGAAAAACATGGAATCCCACTACATAATTTGTTAAAGGATGGTGCAGATGAAAACAGAAGAGTCTTTTTTGTGCATGGAGGAGTTGACGCAGAAATTAGAGAAGAAATACGAAGAATTACGGAAAAAGAGAAAAACGCAATTATCGTTGCTTCTTACGGCACATTTTCTACTGGTGTCAATATTCGTAATTTACATAATGTAATTTTTACATCTCCTTCAAAGAGTCGAGTACGAAATCTTCAATCAATAGGAAGAGGACTGAGGAAGGGAAACAACAAAGAAAGTGCCGTGTTGTATGATATCGCTGATGATATGAAGTACAAATCACATATGAATTTTGCACTGAGGCACTTTTATGAAAGACTAAATATTTACAACGAAGAGAAATTTGACTTCAAAATTCATGAAGTTAAGATTTCTGAGTAGTTTAGAAAAGGATTATTTCCGAAATGAATGTTGAGTATAAATTAATTAAACTCATAACAAAAGAAAATATAATCACTCAAATCACTCCCGAAGAAATAGAAGGGAAGGGTTATATAATTTTTCATAATCCATATGAAATTAAATCGTTCATGAACCCTCAGAACGGTGAGTTTAGCACTACGCTCATTGATTGGTTAAATTTTTCAACAGACAACTTTACAAAAGTCGCACTTAATGATATAATTACCGTTAATGAACCAAGTAAAGATTTAGTTGACCATTATCAAATGATTCTAAACAATAAAAAATTTCAAACTCAGATGGAGAAAGAAGTCGATACCTCTCCTGTAGAGAACAGTGTAAGTTTGGATGAAACGGAAGAATACTCTCAAGATGACTTCTTAGAGATGTTAGTGAAGCATTCTAATAAGACAATACATTAATATCCTTAACCATCCACATAGTGGATAATACACGGTTGTCAAGAACTTGTCAAGAGAAAAAATAAAAAAAAAATTAATTGACACTCCAATTATTTTGTGTTAATATGAACATAACTTTATTAGGAAAAAATATTATGCCAAGAACTAAAGACAAAACCAAGAGAAATCATTATGTTGACAACAAACTCCTACTCCAAGAAATGAGGAAGTATAAGGATGCAGTCAACCAGTCAAAGGAAGATGGGACAGAACGCCCTAGAGTGCCTAACTACATAGGTGAGTGCATTATGAAAATTGCCCAACATCTTTCCTATAAACCAAACTTTATTAACTACACATATAAAGATGAAATGATATCTGATGGGATAGAAAATTGTTTGTTGTACATTGACAATTTTGACCCAGAAAAATCATCGAACCCTTTTGCGTATTTTACTCAGATCATTTACTATGCGTTTATTCGAAGAATTCAAAAGGAAAAGAAACAATCTTATGTTAAGTATAAGTCTCTAGAAAATCAAGAACTTCTTGATGAAGTAATGGCTGGCCCAGATAATAGTCAGGTAAAAAGAGGTGTCTTAGATTTTATACACAGTAACATGGATGAATTTCTTGCCGAATTTGAAGAAACTCAAAGAAAAAAGAAAGAGAAGGCAAAAGAGAAAAGAATGCAGAATAAGGAAGTATAATTTATAATGAAAATTGCATTGATTACGGACACCCATTTTGGTGCCCGAGGCGACTCTATTCTATTTCATAATTATTTTTTGGAATTCTATGATAATGTATTTTTCCCTTATCTTGATGAAAATGAAATTGACACGGTTATTCATTTGGGTGATGTAACCGATAGACGAAAGTTTATTAACTATAATATCTTAGATGGGTTTAAAAGTAGATTTATTGAGCGTCTTAAGAAGTACGACACATATTTCATCATTGGTAATCATGATGTGTATTATAAGAATACAAATCGCATTAACTCAATGGAACAGTTATTTGGTGATCAATTAAAAATTTACACTGAAACTACAACTCTAAATTTTGACGGAACCGATGTATGTTTTATTCCTTGGATTAATTCAGAAAATTATGATAACACAATATCTCATTTAAAGAAAACCAAAGCAAAAATTGCGATGGGACATCTTGAAATCGCAGGATTTGAAATGGGCGCAGGATTGATGTGTCATGATGGCATGGATAAAAAATTATTCAAGAATTTCGATATTGTGATGTCTGGCCACTTCCATCACAAATCTCACAACGGAAACATTCATTACTTAGGGAATCCATATGAAATTACATGGGTTGATTGTAATGATAAAAGAGGTTTTCATATTTTTGACACTGAAACATTAGAACTAGAACACATTATAAACCCATATAAAATGTTTCATAAAGTTTATTATGACGAAGATAAGAAACTTTCTGCAAGTAAATACAAAGACAAATATGTTAAGTTAATTGTAAAAAATAGAACAGACTCCTATAAGTTTGATGTTTTTGTGGATGAACTTTACAGAAATGAAGTTGCTGATTTGTCGATTGTTGATGATTCGACTGAATGGGATTTTGAAGAGGCATCTGATATTGATGCAACCGAAGATACAATGTCACTATTGACAAATTATATTGATAATTACGAAATCGATGTAGATAAAAACAAGTTAAAGGGTATCATGCAAGACTTGTATGTTTCTGCATTGAGAGGTGTGTAGATGATTGAATTTAAAAAGATTAGATGGAAAAACTTTTTATCGACAGGAGACAATTTTACAGAGATACAACTAAACAGGACTTCATCAACTTTAATTGTTGGAGAGAACGGTGCAGGCAAATCTACTATACTGGATGCTCTTACATTTGGACTCTTTGGCAAACCTTTCCGTAAAATTAACAAACCACAACTTGTCAATACTGTAAATGAAAAAGATTGTGTGATCGAAATTGAGTTTTCGATAGGTAAACGAGAGTATTTGGTAAGACGAGCGATCAAACCAAACAAGTTTGAAGTTTATATCGATGGTAAGATGTTAGACCAAGACTCTAAAATTAGAGATAGTCAAATTTATCTAGAAGAAAATATTCTTAAACTAAATTTTAAATCTTTTACCCAAACAGTTATTTTGGGCAGTGCAACCTTTGTTCCTTTCATGCAATTGAATGCAAATGATCGAAGAGATATTATCGAAGATATTCTCGACATCAAAATATTTTCTGCCATGAATGAAATTCTTAAAACAAAATCTACATCACTGAAAGATGAATTGTTTGAGAATGAAAAGGAGAGAGAATTACAAGATTATAAAATTGATTTGCAAGAAAGAAACATTCAACAGTTGAATGAAGATAAGTCTGCATCTATCAAACAGAACAAAACGAAAATTAAAGACAAGAGACTTCAACAGAAAAAAATACTATCTGAAAACGAAGAGTATGATAGTCAATTAAACACACTTGCACTTTCGATTGGTGATGAAGTAAAGGCATTAACAAAGAATAAAAAATTAGAAAAGTTAGACACTCAACTGCACAATAATATTTCTAAAATAGAAGGTGATATTAATTGGTTTGAGAGTAAAGATGTTTGTCCTTCATGTCAACAAGATATTGAAGATGAACATAAACACGAAATAATCTCTTCTAAAAATACTAAGAAAGAAGAAATAGAGAGTGCCTTATTGGATCTTCAAAAAGAGTTAGATACGACACAAGAAAGAATACAAGAAATTGAGACTATTAAAAAGGAAATACTAGAGTTAAACAATAAGAAGAACTCTAACATGAATACCTTTTCGTTTATCCAAGATAGTATCGATGAAATTGAAAAAGAAATCGAAGATGCAGAAAACAATAATGACAATATGATTTCTTTAGAGGATGAGTTGAAAGAACTTAGAAAACTAGCAAAGGATTTAGATTCCAAGAGAAGAGAATTAGTAGATACTAGAAATTATTATAATGTTGCCTCTCAGTTTCTAAAGGATACTGGAGTAAAGACTTCTATTGTAAAATACTATTTACCAATTATGAATAAGTTGATAAACAAGTATTTACAAGAAATGGATTTTTATATTAATTTTACCTTAGATGAAAAATTCTCTGAAAATATTAAGTCTAGAGCAAGGGAAAACTTTACATATCCTTCTTTCTCCGAAGGCGAAAAAATGCGTATTGACCTTGCACTTCTGTTTACTTGGAGAGAAATCGCTCGTATGAAGAATAGTGTCAACACCAATCTTCTTATTCTTGATGAAGTGTTTGATAGTTCTTTGGATGCAACTGGTACAGATGAATTTTTAAAACTGCTAAATACTTTAGGTGGTAACAATGTTTTTGTTATCAGTCATAAGGGTGATATATTATATGACAAGTTCCACAGTGTTGTTAGATTTGAAAAGGTAAAAGGATTTAGTAGGATTGGACAAAATACATAATGACAAGTAAATTATTATTAGGTGATTACAAAGAATGGATTGGTGAGTTGGAATATGATTATCTTTTTACAAGTCCACCAGATTTTGAAGAAATAGGTATAGATCCATCTAAACCAGACCTTTATCAAGATTTTTTAATTGAAGTTTTTAGTGCTGCAAAACCAAAAAGTAATGCATTTACTGTTGCCTTTACCGACAGAAAATACAATGGAACTATTGTACCCAAATCTAGTATTCTGAAACACTCAATGAGTTGTTTGGGTTATAAATTACTGACTCATAAGATATGGGTTAAGAGTGATAAAGTTGATTTATATAGATTGACATACGGTAATGTAATGACTTTTGGTAAAGGTAAAGTGAAACAATACATGTCAAAAGAATTTAAACCAGATGTATGGTTCGATGGATATGGTGAAAAATATAAAAAATATTCATATGGAATGCCAATATCTATTGCAAAAAGATGCATTTTGAATTATACTAAAGAGAATGATATAGTTTATGATCCTTTTATGGGTAGTGGCACAACTGCAGTTGCATGTATTAGAAGTGATAGACAATATTATGGTTCGGAACTTTTACGAGAGACATATCTTTTATCTCTTGAGAGAATTGCAGACGAACGCAACACAGTGATTGGACATTTTTGATGAAGACAGATAGTAATAAAGAACTTTATAATTTTTTAAAAACCATTACGAATGAAAATAGATTGCCTGTTATGGATAGTACACTGTTTACTATTGCGACAGAAAAATATGGTCGTGATGTTTTTAGATCAACGGTTGCAGAGTACATAACAACCGAAAAACCTCTATTTCCATATAAAGAGTTTTCATATGATGAACTTGTTTCTAAATTTAGAAAATTAAAGTCTGCAGATTATTCGGACTATATTTCTCCAGTAGAAAACTTACAAAAAGAGGTTATTGAAAAATACGATGATTACAAATATTCTTTTAAAGAATATGGTATTGGATTGATTGATGCCCCATCCGTTTTCAATGAAGTGAGTGATTATTTCCAAAACAAAGAAAGAATGTCCTGTGGTTCCTATGGGTATAAATCACCAGTAGATAGGTGGAACGAGGGTGATAACATTTGGGGTGTGCTAGGCCCCATATGGCGAGGTGTGAACGATAGTTGGGAACTAACTAACAAACAGTACATGATGGCGTTTAGACTCGGTACATACATTGCTACGCAGTTTAAACCGTTAGTTGCAAAGTGCATATATGAAATGACTTCCGCAAAGAGAGTTTTGGATACTTCGATGGGTTGGGGAGATAGACTTGCAGGATTCTTTTGTTCTAATGCAACACTTTATATTGGTTGTGATCCAAATCCAAACACATTCAAGAATTATAAAATTCAGGCACAAGAATACTCTAAGTTAATAGGTAACACTTATAAAATCGTAGATAAAGAAGATTATTTCGCACTTTATGGTGATAAGAAAACTTGTGTATTTTATCGTTGTGGTGCAGAGAATCTGCCTTGGCATGATATTGGTGACATTGATTGTGCATTTACTTCGCCTCCATATTTTTCAACAGAAAGATATAATGAAGGTGGAGAACATTCCGAAGATCAATCTTGGGCAAAATTTAATGAATATGAAGCATGGAGAGATGATTTTTATTTACCAGTATCTCAAAACACCTTCGATTCTCTTAGAAGTGGTGGACATATGTTGATAAACATCATGGATCCCAAGATTAAGGGTAAAAGGTATCGTTCTGGTGATGAACTTGTGGATATGTTGAGTGATTCGTTTACTGGACAGGTTGGTATGCGAATTATGCAAAGGCCACAAGGAAAGGCGGTGTTTTCTGATGAAGATGGTAACTTCGATAAAGAAAAAATGAATACCTTTATGAATAAAATTTATATGGAAAATGTCTGGTGTTTTCAAAAGGATAAGGACGATTTCGACATGTTTCGACATAAAAGAGTGATAAGTTTAGATAGTTTTTTTTAAAAAGTGCTTGACAAACCCCCTGTAATATGAGATCATCATATAGTGATTTGGTTCTCTATATGGGATTTTTGATATGAATGATGTTGTGATGTTCACAAAGAATTCGAAAAGTCTTCTTGCTAAACTAATGGCAGAAGAAGACATTTCGGTTCAACACAAGAATATTGAGACTGCTTACTTTGATGTAAAAAATCGTGTTCTTGCCCTCCCTCTTTGGAAAGATATGTCTGGTACACTTTATGACCTGTTGGTAGGACATGAGGTGGGACATGCTTTATATACTCCTTCAGAAGAAGGTGTTTTAGAAAATGCAATCAAACGTTCTAACAAAGCGTTTGTTAATGTTGTAGAAGATGCTCGAATTGAAAAATTGATGAAACGAAAGTTTCCTGGCTTGCGTTCATCTTTCTTCAAAGGTTATGATGAACTTCATGACAAAGACTTTTTCGGAATTCAACAATCCGATTTCGGTAATATGTCATTTATCGATAAAATCAATGTGTTCTTTAAGTACCCTTCGAACCAGTATGATCTAAAGGGTTACTTTACTACAGAAGAACTTCCATATGTAAAAATGGTTGCAGAAACTGAAACATTTGCAGAAGTTGCGGATGTTGCAGAAAAAATCTTTAACTTCATTTCTGAGAAAGTAGAAGAAGAAAAAGAAAATCAAATGCAAAATTCTGTTTCACCATCCGATGAAGAAGAAAATCCAGATGCACAAAGTATTGATATTTCTTCTGACAGTTCTGAAGAGATTGAAGAGACTGATGGTGATGGTGATGCTGATCAGGAAAAAAATTCAGAAAACGGAAATGATGATGATTCCAAATCTTCTTCAGAAGAAAAAGTTTCTGCAAACGGTGGTGATAAAATAGAACCATCAGATAGTGAAGAAACATCTACAACATCTACTGGTGGGAAAGAAGGTGGTTCTGGAATTAATGATAATGAGTTTGTGTCTCAGACAGCAACCGACCTTGCAGATGCACTTAAAGAATTGATAGATCATGAAGCGTCTATCACATATCTTGATATCCCAAAATTCAATGCAAATGATTATATTATTCAGTGGACAGAAGTGCGTGATGATCTTGCGAAGAAGTTGGATATGAGCTTGATTACAACTGAAAAAATGAAGAACTACTGGACAAACTCATATACTAATCTTCTTGCAAAACATAACAAAACAATTTCTTATCTTGTAAAAGAATTTGAAATGAAGAAGTCTGCAGATGAGTATGCGAAAAGTTATATTGCGAAGTCTGGTAATATCAACTCCAACAAACTTTGGAGTTTCCAGTTGAATGAAGATATCTTTAAAAAGAAAAATGTCATTCCAGAAGGCAAAAACCATGGTATGGTTATGCTTGTTGACTGGTCAGGTTCTATGCATCGTCAGTTGGTTAAGACGGTAGAACAAACAATTATTCTTGCAACTTTTTGCCGCCGTGTTGGAATTCCTTTTGAGGTTTACAACTTCAGTGATCAAAATCGTTCTAAAGTTGACAAATATGAAATTTTGGAATCGCTAGAAGTAGGTGAACATGTTTTTAGTCCAAATGTAAAACTTCATTGCATGTTGTCTCATAAAATGAAAAAGTCTGAATTCTATGAAGCATGTCGGCAATATATCAATCTTGCATATGCAAATGTATATCATATTTATGGTATAACTTATGAACTGGATCAATACCGCATGGGTGGAACTCCTCTTAACGATTCTTTGATTATTCTTGATAAAGTAGTAGGTAAGTTTCGTAAAGAAAACTCAGTTCAGAAAATGAGTTTTGTAGTTCTGACAGATGGTGAGGCAGGAGATCATTTCCAATATGTTGATGAAACCCCCGATGGACAAAAGTGGATTTCTCATAAAGGATTTTCTTGGCGCCGGACTCTCAATTCCAGTACAGTTTTTGTAAAGGACAAGAATACAGGAACATTCTTTTCGTATGACACAAAAAAACATAGTCAAACTGATGCATATTTGGATTATATGAAAAATAAACATAATGCCTCTTCTATTGGGTTTTATGTTGTGAATAACCTTCGGGACTTAAAATCCGCTATCTATAATTACATGGGTAAAGGAAATGTGTGGTGTGATACTGGAAAATACCTAAAAGAGTCTCGTAAAAATGGTTTCTTGACAGCTACTAAGTGTGGATATGATGAATATTACATTCTTGATATGCGTAACCAAGGTAGTGAAGATGAATTGGAAGTTAGTGATGATATGACTAATGCAAAAATTGCAAAACAGTTTGCAAAATTCCAATCCAAGAAAAAAACCAGTCGCCAACTTCTAAATAAATTTGTCGATCTGGTGAAATAATTGCCAAAAACTATTGACAACCCTAGTAGTTTTTGGTATTATGTACTTGTAATGATGATTTGTGAAACCTTCCCTGTGGAGAATATATAATGTGGAATAAAGACAAAAAGGTAGAGTTCCTTTCAAAACTCCAAACCAAGTATGGTAGTGTTGTCCGTAAAAAAGACATTCTTGCCGAGGCAGAAGAGTTTGGTGAGGCAACTCCCCAATGGTTGTGTAAAACACAAAACCGCCAAGGACATGGTTCCTACAATGTAAGTAATGTGTTTAATATGCTTACAGGTAATGTTGTTCCTATTACAAAAACAAAAAAGTCGGCGGTGTCAATGCCAGAACGTCATACAGAATCATTGATTCCAGAAAAAGATCCAAACTTTGTTAAGTTCGGATTCTACAATGACATGAAAAAGATTCTTTCATCAAAAATCTTTTATCCTGTTTTCATTACTGGACTTTCTGGAAACGGTAAAACCTACGGTTCGCAACAACTTTGTGCTCAACTGAAACGTGAGTGTATTACAGTTCCAATTACTATCGAAACTGATGAGTCAGATTTGTTGGGGGATAAAACCCTTGTTGATGGTAATGTAGTCTTCTCACAAGGCCCTGTTGTCGATGCAATGGAACGAGGTGCAGTTCTTATTCTTGATGAAATTGACCTTGCATCAAATAAGATTATGTGTCTCCAGTCTATCATTGATGGTAAGGGTGTTTATCTAAAGAAAGATAACCGCATGGTTCGTCCTGCGCCTGGGTTTACAGTTATTGCAACTGCAAACACAAAAGGTAAAGGTTCTGATGATGGACGGTTCATCGGTACTAATGTTCTGAACGAGGCGTTCTTGGAACGATTCAAAGTTACCTTTGAACAGGAGTATCCTTCTCAATCGGTAGAGAAGAAAATTCTTACAAACCATCTTACTTCCTTTGGTAAGGTTGGTTCTGAAGAAACAAAAATCATCGAAGACCTTACCACTTGGGCTTCCGCAATTCGCCGAACCTTTGAAGAAGGTGGTATCGATGAAATCATTTCTACTCGCCGTCTAGTCCACATTGTCGAGACATATTCAATATTTGGTGATGTGTTCAAGGCAGTAGAACTTTGTACAAATCGTTTTGATGAAGATACAAAGTCATCCTTTGTTGACCTGTTCACCAAGATTAACGGTGGTGAAGATGTCACAAACATGGGAACGAATGATGAAGAACTATTCAATGAGGAACCATTTTGATAGATTATAAGTTCAACGAAGATGTATTGCTCGAAGAGATTCGGGCATACATCGATAATACATACAACCAACACTATTCGCAAGGCAGATTCCAATCGACCGAATTCATTATGGATAATGGTTTAGGCGAAGGATTTTGTTTAGGAAATGTATTGAAATATACACAAAGATATGGTAAAAAGGGATCACCAGAAGATCATAGAAAAGATCTATTGAAGGTGATCCACTATGGTTTACTGGCATTACATAATCATGATTTAACTTATGGAGAAAATATAAATGAGATTGAGTGAAACAACCCAGAATATTCTAAAAAATTATTCTACTATTAATCAGTCGATTTATCTTAAAAAAGGTAATCGACTTTCGACTATTTCCGTGATGCGAAATATCCTTGCAGCCGCAGATGTAACAGAAGACTTTCCAGTAGATTTTTGTATCTATGATTTGACAAAGTTTTTAAACCTATTGTCAGTATACCCAGAACTTGAATTTCACGAAAAGTATGTGATGATGACCAATGGGGAAAAGAGTTATAAGTTCTATGCTGCAGAACCATCTATTGTTGTATATACAGAAAATACATTTGAACTAGATGGTTCGGAAAACAATCCATCAGGTTCTAAACCATCTCCAACTTGGGATATTGATGTTAATATTCCTAATACAACACTTTCGACAATCAATAAAGTGGCATCGATAAGTGGACTTCCAGATTTTTCTTTGGAAACTGGTGATGATGAAAAAGTATTTTTGTGTGCATTGGATAAGAAAGATGATACCTCTAATGTTGCAAAAGAACCAGTTGGCGAGAGTGATAAAAACTTTAGAATGTTCTTCAAGTCTGAGAACTTGAAACTTATCGAAGGTGATTATTCTGTAAGTATTTCGAAGAACAAAATCTCAACTTTCCGCCATCAGAAACTTCCTATTCAGTATTGGATTACACTTGAACAAGATTCTGTTTATGGAGAGTGAGGATGGGTTCAGAAAATTATCTATGGGTAGAGTCATATCGTCCTAAAACCATTGACGAATGCATATTGCCGGACGACCTAAAGGCGACCTTCAAAGAGTTCGTAGAAAACGGTAGTCTTCCTAACCTACTCCTTGCAGGAGGGCCTGGTATTGGTAAAACAACTGTCGCTAGAGCATTATGCGAAGAACTGAATGTTGACTATATATTAGTGAACGGTTCAGAAGATGGAAACATCGACACTCTTAGAACCAAGATTAGAAACTATGCATCAACTGTAAGTTTTAGTGCGAGTGATAATGCAGAATTTGGAAAGGTTATTATTTTAGATGAGGCAGATTATCTCAATCCGCAATCGACTCAGCCTGCTTTGCGTGGGTTTATCGAAGAATTCTCAGGCAATTGCAGATTTATTCTCACTTGTAATTTTAAAAATCGTATCATCGAACCACTTCATAGTCGGTGCTCTCTAGTAGAATTTAAGATTGCAAAAAAAGACAAACCAAAACTTGCATCTGGTTTTTACACTAGGGTTCTTAAGATTCTTGATAGTGAGAATATCAAGTATAAAGAAAAAGTCATTCAACAACTTGTAATGAAACACTTTCCAGATTGGAGAAGAGTTTTAAATGAGTTGCAAAGATATTCTATAGGTGGTGAGATTGACGAAGGCCTTCTCACTGATGTTGGAGAAATAAATCTTGGTAAGTTAGTATCTGCCTTAAAAGATAAAAAGTTTACCGAAATGCGTGGATGGGTAAATCAAAATTTAGACAATGACCCTAATACTTTGTTTAGAAGTATCTATGATGGACTGTATGACCATATGGAACCATCTTCCATACCCCAGGCAGTCGTAACAATTGCAGATTATTCGTATAAGTCTGCCTTTGTAGCTGATCAGGAAATCAATTTAGTTGCATGTCTTACTGAACTAATGGTAGAGTGTGACTGGAAATGAGTTACGATTTATTTAAAGATTACATTCCATCAATCTCTCATACAAAAAAGAGGTTGATGGATAGTGATGATGAACAATGGGAGAAAAACTATCAACCTTACCTTGTAAACAAGAACTACTCTAATTTCCAAGATACTATATTATACGCCAACGAAATGAACAAATATCATAATCTTGATAATAAGTTACAATTCGATTATTTACTAAATAGTATACGTCCAAGGAAAAGGTTTTCACCTTGGCATAAAAAAACTATTCATAATGACTTTGATTATGTAAAAGAATATTATGGATATAATAATAAAAAAACAGAACAGGCTCTTAATATCCTAACAAAAAAACAAATAGAGGAAATAAAGAGTCAAATGAATAAAGGCGGATAATTATGTCAGTACTAGAAACTTTAGTGGAAGTTGCACTTGGTGATCAAGAAGACTTCTTGAAAATTAGAGAGACATTAACTAGAATTGGTGTCGCATCAAAAAAAGACAGAAAACTTTATCAATCTTGCCATATTCTTCATAAACAAGGAAAATATTACATCGTTCATTTCAAAGAGTTGTTTAAACTTGATGGAAAATCATCAGACTTTTCTGACAATGACAGGGCAAGAAGGAATACAGTTGTAAATCTATTGAAAGAGTGGGGATTAATTAATGTTGTTAAGACAGACGAATTTGAAAGTGCCCCTATTTCTCAAATTAAAATAATTTCTCATAAAGAGAAAGATAATTGGGAGTTAGTACCAAAGTATAATATTGGTAGAAAAAAATAATTTGAAAGGTGAACTACTTAATGACTAATTTTGAAAAAGTAAAACAGTTTATGGAAACCTTTGGACAAGAAGTTGTACAAAAGGCAAAATTTCCAAGTAAAGAAATTGTTAGTTTAAGAAATGAGTTGATTGAAGAAGAGTTACAAGAACTTAGAGTGGCGTCAATCCTAGACAACGATTTAGTAGAAGTAGCAGATGCATTAACTGATCTGTTGTATGTTGTTTATGGCGCTGGACATGCCTATGGTATAGACTTAGATAAATGTTTCGATGAAGTTCATCGTTCCAATATGTCTAAACTAGGACTTGATGGTAAACCCATCTATAGAGATGATGGAAAAGTTCTAAAAGGCCCAAATTTTTTTCAACCAGACTTGAATAATATTATATATTGATTATATATAGTATATGGATCGTGGGTTCCATCGTGCAATCGCAGTAAAATCCACATGTTACCGAAAGGGACAGTACATAAACCTTGCTAAATATAGGAGGAAAACATGGTTAGTACAAGATTAAGAAGTTTAGACCCATTTATGCGTTACAGTGTCGGGTTTGATAGATTGTTTAATGAACTTGAGGCAATGACTCAATCAACAACGCAAAACTATCCCCCCTACAATGTAATCAAAGAAACAGATTCGAACTATCGTATCGAAATCGCAGTTTCTGGATTTTCGGAAGACGAACTTGAAGTAGAAATAAAAGAAAGTATTCTACGAGTAAAAGGTTCTGTCCAAGAAAAACAAAATGATTCTGCATTCCTACATAGAGGTATTTCTGGAAAGGACTTTGAAAGAACCTTTACATTAAATGCCGATATTGTTGTAGTGGGTGCTGAATTAGTGAATGGATTGCTTGTTATTGAATTAGAACATGTAATCCCAGAAGAAAAGAAACCTCGCCGAATTGATATCGGTGGTTCTAAAACACTGCCGAATAAAAAGAAAAAATTCTTGGCAGAGTAAAAAATTGGGGGGAACCATTCCCCCCATCATTTGATGAGGATTAAAAAATGGAAACACATGACCAACTAACAATTGAGTTAGAACAGTATAAATTAGAAAATGAAAAATTTCAAAAAGGTAATAAGTCTGCAGGAATTCGTGCAAGAAAACACCTTAATGAATTGATGAAGTTGTGTAAAACACGCCGTGCAGAAATTCAAGACGAAAAAGAATGGATTGTTAAGGGCGATAGTTAATGAAATTATCAGAACAAGAAACCGAAATTGAAATGAGTGAGGATAAGGTTTATAAGGTTTCTAAAAATTCTGGAGGGTTGGGAGATATTGAATTCTCGCCAGGATTGCCAAATGACCTTTTAATTCAAGACTTATTGAATAACAAAAAAATCGTAATTGCCCATCCAAATGTTGTACAGAAAGTATTGAACATGGAGTGGGCATGGTTCGAAAGAAGAGTTATTAAATGGTTGGGTGACTCGCCTGAAAGTAGAGAGTTACAAAAACGTTTAAGAACACACATTAAAAATGAAAAGAAATGGATCAAAAGAGGAGCGAAAGCAGATGAAGTTCGATTATTCCAATAGTATGAAATTGAGAGCACTTATTAGAAAGTATGAATATGAAAGAGATATGGCAATTGCAAATCTTCAAACATATTTTGAAAATTCTGTAGGTGTTGGTGAACATAGTGATATTGTGGCAGAAATGGATGAACAGGTTTGTCACCTTGCAATGGCAGAAGACAAACTAAAAACTGTAATTCAGTATTTTGCAAATATTCAACAGCAACCAGTCCCACAGACAGCGGAAACCCCAGAGCCTGCAGAAACAACAGATGGCAGTTAAAGTTCTGCGACTAATTTCTGGTGAAGAGATTATGGGCGATGTATCGGAAAAAGAAGATGGTACTATCTACATAAAAGATGTATGTCAGATCGCCACTTCTTACGCCGATACAACAACCGCTACTGCAAGAGTAGGCCTGGCACCCTTTATGCCATATACAAAATCTTCAGACGGAATTACGGTTGCCAAATCATATGTTGGATTTATTGTTGACCCTGTAAATGAGTTGACTAATGAATACAATAAAATATTTGGTAGTGGGCTAGTTCTCCCACCAAGCACACCAACACTCAAAACACCAAAGGGTGGAAATCACGGATTTGTTAAAGTTTAGTGATTGACTTATTGTGCGTTGTGTGATATAATGCACCTAGTAATTTACATAATGAGGAATCATGCGATTTTATACTAATATCCAGAATCTTGGAAATAAAATTCTTGTCAAAGAAACTGTTGATGGTGAGCGTAAGAGGTATCGAACTTCTTACTCACCATCTCTTTTTTATGAAGTAAAAGAAAAAACATCACATCGTTCTCTTGATGGTAAATATTTGAGAAAAGTTAAATTTCCAGATATCCGTACGGCAAGAGCAAAGATAAAAGAAAATGATGGTATTCTGTCATTCTACGGAATGACGCAGTTTATTTATCCGTACATTGCAGACAACTATTCAGATTTAGAATTTGATCTGGACAAGATTAGAATTGCAACACTTGACATTGAGGTCGAGTGTGAAAACGGTTTCCCCAATCCCCTAGAAGCAATAGAACGAGTAAACGCCATTACTCTTAAGTATGATGGTATGTATACTGTTCTTGGTTTGGGAGACTGGGAGAATACTAATGAGTCTTTGTCTCACCTCAATATTAAGTATTACAAATGTACCAGTGAGATTGAACTTCTCAAGTCTTTCTTAAATTTGTGGGAGGCTGCAGATATTGATATTGTGACTGGTTGGAATGTTAATCAGTTTGATATGAGTTATCTCGTAAACCGTATCACAAAAATCCTTGGAGAAGATAACACCAAAAGACTTTCTCCTTGGGGTATTGTAGATAGAATGCAAAAAAACATTCGTGGCCAACTACAAGAACAAGTCAATGTACTTGGTATTAACATTGTTGATTATCTTGACTTGTATCGAAAGTTTACCTATGTTACGAGAGAAAGTTATCGTCTTGACCATATTGCCTTTGTCGAGTTGGGTGAAAGAAAGTTAGACCACTCAGAGTTCTCGCACATGCATCTGTTCTACAAAGAAGACTATCAAAAGTATATTGACTATAATATCAAAGATGTTGAACTTGTTGATAGACTTGACGATAAACTTAAACTCTTAGAACTGTTGATTACAATTGCATATGAGGCGAGAGTGAACTATGATGAGGTTTTTTCTCCTATCAAAACTTGGGACTCGATTGCATTCAATCATCTTAAAAAAGATAATATTGTCATTCCACCAAAAAGAAATAACAGTAAAACTGCTGCATACGCCGGTGCGTATGTAAAGGAACCGACTGTCGGAATGCATGACTGGATTCTTTCGTTTGACTTGAACAGTCTATACCCACACCTTATCATGCAATACAACATTTCACCAGAAACCTTGGTTGAAACAGACAGAGTAGATACATCCGTTGACGATTTATTAGAAATGAAAACAAATACGGAAATTATTTCTAAGAGTAACTTGTCACTTACCCCTAATGGTGTTCTATATAATAATGACAAAAAAGGTTTCCTTCCAAAACTTATGCAGAAGATGTATGATGACAGGGTTTTGTATAAGAAGGAAATGTTGAAGACAAAACAAAAGAAAATTGATGGTGACGGCGACCCCAAAGAACTAGACAAAAGGATTGCCGCACTCAATAATAAACAGATGGCCGCAAAGATTCTTCTCAACTCGGCTTATGGTGCGTTGGGGAATCAGTACTTTAGGTATTTCGATATCAGACAGGCGGAGTCTATCACTCTATCTGGACAGTTATCTATCAGATGGATTGAAAAGAAAGTAAATGAATATGTCAACAAAATTCTACAAAATGAACAAGAAAAGAATTACGTTATTGCAAGTGATACGGATTCGATATACGTCACTCTTGGTGACTTGGTACATAAAGTGTTTAACCAAGGAACTGCAGACAAGGAAACTGAGGATAGTATACAAACGGAACGAGTGGTTAACTTCCTTGATAGAGTCGCTCAAGAGAAATTCGAACCTTTTATTGATCGTAGTTATCAAGAACTTGCTTCGTATATGAATGCATATGAACAGAAGATGTTCATGAAAAGAGAAGTTATTGCATCAAAAGGATTGTGGACTGCGAAGAAAAGATATATTCTAAATGTCCATGACAGTGAGGGAGTTCGATATAAAGAACCAGACCTAAAAATTATGGGCATTGAGGCGGTTCGATCATCTACCCCAGCAGCATGTCGGGATAAATTGAAAGAATCCTTTAAGGTTATTATGGGTGGTGATAACGATGAACTTATTCAGTTTATCGACACTTTTAGAGAAGACTTTAAAACCTTTCCTGTAGATGAGGTTGCATTTCCTAGAAGTGTCAACGGATTACGAAAGTATTTCGATTCTGCAGAACTATACAAGAAGGGAACGCCCATCCATGTAAAGGGTGTCATTCATTTCAATAATTTGGTTAAGAAACACAAACTTCAGATGACATACCCACTAATTCAAGAAGGTGAAAAGATTAAGTTTGTTTACCTTAAAGAACCAAATCCAATTGGCAATAATACCATTGCGATGGCATCAGTTATTCCAAATGAGTTTGGATTAAATGATTACATTGACTATACAAAACAATTCGAAAAGGCCTTCCTTGATCCAATTAAAACCATCACTGATGCTATTGGATGGAAGGTTGAAAAAATATTCACAATAGACGATTTTTTTTAATAGGAGAATAATATGTCTGGACTAATGAGTAAATTGAGAAAGAATACTTCTTTCAAAGACGGAAGAGTTAATACTCTTTCCGAATCTCCATTTCTACACGAAAAGGATAATATTCCTACAAACATTCCTGCAGTGAATGTTGCATTTTCTGGTTCGTTGGATAAAGGATATACATCTGGGTTGACTATGATTGCAGGCCCTAGTAAACACTTCAAGACTGCATTTGGTTTGATTATGATGAAGGCATATCTTGACAAGTATCCAGAAGGTGTTGCACTTTTTTATGATAGTGAATTTGGTACACCGCAAAATTATTTTGATGTGTTCGATATCGATACATCAAGAGTTGTACATATTCCAGTTACTGATTTGGAAGAATTAAAATTTGATATAGTTTCGCAATTAAAAGAAATCGAAACAGAAGACAAACTTTTTATCATGGTCGATTCTGTGGGAAACCTTGCATCCAAAAAAGAAGTAGAGGATGCAGAGAATCAAAAGTCTGCCGCCGATATGACAAGAGCAAAACAATTCAAGTCTTTGTTTAGAATGGTAACACCGCATCTAACAATGAAAGATATTCCAATGGTTGCAATTAATCATACATACGATTCTCAAGGACTGTATCCAACAAAGGTAGTTTCTGGTGGTACTGGAATGTATTATAGTGCAGATACTATTTGGATTGTAGGTAGACAACAAGATAAAGTTGGTGCAGAAATTCAAGGTTATCACTTTGTAATCAATGTGGAGAAGTCTAGGTTTGTTAAAGAAAAATCTAAAATTCCAATTTCGGTATCTTGGGATAATGGTGTAGATAAAACATCAGGTCTTCTTGACATGGCACTAGATTATGGTGTAATATCTAGATCTGGTGGATGGTATCAAATGGTTGATCCAGAAACTGGTGAGGTTGATGATAAGAAGTTTCGTGAAAAAGAAACCCATACCCCTGAGTTTTGGAAAGACTTATTGGTGGATTCTAAATTCAATGACTTCTTGAAAAAGAAATATAGAGTTGGTAATTAGATGAAAATCTTTGCTTCTAAACATGTATATAAACAAAGACTTAATACTTGTAGAGGGTGTGAGCACTTTCAAGGTTTGGCACTCGTATGTAAAAAGTGTGGATGTTTTATGCCTGCAAAAGCAAAGATTGCAAATCTAAGATGTCCTGCAGATAAGTGGAAAGAAGTTTATGGTACTGAAGATAAAGAA
>Ga0255784_10000228_pt1 | contig 44060 bp, 32 predicted proteins | sample 101ome_14_FD_179982 | JGI IMG/M metagenome (GOLD analysis project Ga0255784, IMG submission 179982) | Coastal salt marsh microbial communities from the Groves Creek Marsh, Skidaway Island, Georgia - 101403AT metaG (version 2) | ecosystem: Environmental > Aquatic > Marine > Intertidal zone >...
CGTCACCATCGTGCGACAACGCACGCACTCTCTCGGCACGAAAGGCTTCTTCTTCGCCTTGGACGACGAACGCCTCGATCCTTTCGGCGCATTTCTCGCGAGTTCTGCGCACTCACCCTTGTGCCGCGCGTGCCAGTCCTCGCGTTGGCACACCGCCGAACAGTAGTGAGCCACGGCGCACTTCGAGCACCGCTTCGTCGCGACGTCGTCGCAATGCTCTGCAGCGCAATAGAGCACCATGGATGTCTGCGTCTGACGCCCGACGTCCGACGTCCGAAGTCTGACGTCGCGGCGTCGCGGCGTCGCGGCGTCGTCGACGACGCGTCAGTCGCGTCCGAGCTGTCGCGATTTTGAAAATGAGTCCCTACAGATTGTCGAGTTAACTTTCGAGTTATCAAGGTACCGGTGTCGAAACAGTTGGTTTTCAACTCGGATCGAAACAATGAATAATCAATCCAGCGCGCGCGCTGCCCCGTCCGCCCGACACACACGCGCGCGCGCGCGCCCTTCGCTCGCGAACGATGCCGGACCCGCACGCCGTGCTGGGACTACGGAAAACCGCCACCGTGGATGAGATCAAACGCGCGTTTCGCGAGCGCGCGAAGGCTTTGCACCCGGACACGTCGACGGATGCGCGAGACGTCGACGCGTTCCACGCGTTGAAGGCTGCCTATGAGTCGCTGTTGAAACGTCGGGGTGCGAAAGCGGACGACGACGGGGATGGGATGGAGGAGGTGTACGGACCGGGGATGCGGGCGAGAATGACGGCGGCGCGAGCGTGGAGGGAACAGAGCGAAAGACGCGCGGGGGGGCTGGCGCCGGCGAGAGAGTGGACGCGAATGCGGGCGGGCGGGAGTGAAGCGGAAGAAGCCGCGCAGACGCCCACCGAAAATTTAAGCGTCGTGGGAAAGAGAATGACGAGAAGAGCGTTCGATGCGGAGACGCAAGAGACGTTGAACGGGTTACTCGAGGCGAGGAGAAAAGCGCGCGGGTCAGGTGGGTCGCTCGGGGTTGCGGCGTTGGAGACGCGCGGGAGAGGACGAGCGTTAGCGTTGGTCGGCGTCGGGTTGGTCACGGGGTTGATATTTACGAGAAAACTCTTGCACAAGATGGAGAAGAAGCACAATGTCGGTGAATGATGTCGTTTGCGTTGTGCCTTCGTTTCGCTTCTATTTCATGTCATCGTGCGCTGTAGTCTAGTTTGGAGCATTTATTGTAGTTGAACGTTGCCTTTAGAATTTCTTTGGATTGACGTAAGTCGTCGCAAATCGAAGCTCACCTTCGAAGAGATCGATGAAGGTTTGGGTGACGCGCGCGTCTCGTATGATGACTTCGAAGTCGCGATTGATTGATTTCCAGTTGGGCGAACCGAAGGGCTCGAAAGGCGTAGCCGGGTACGGTAAATCAGATGGGCTCAAATTTCCTGTTTGCACGATGACGCTTGTGCCATCTATGATGATGATTTTCAAGTGCGCGTACCGGATGTAGCTCGGAGACGAGTAGCACTCGATATTACCGCCCGCGGCGCTTCTCAAATATTTCATCGTTTTGGTCGAAGCGATTCTGTCACGGTCCATGAAAATTGCTCGAGACATTAGCAATCTCACCTTGACCGATGGTTTTCGTCTGGCGATTTCTAAAATCATATCCGCAAAGAGCGCATCCGTGAGCTGATACGTGTAAATGTCCAACGACCTTTTCGTTCCGTTGACGGCTCGAAGTATGACATTCGCGGCGTTGTCGGGACTCACGCTGAGTTGGATGTCGGCTCCGTCGATGTGGACTGATCTCTGCGCATCGACGCTATAGTGCGGCTTTGAAATGTTTCTATGCTGTACGTCAAAAGGTTCAAGATACGCCCGATCGCGCATGAGCCGAACGTCGTCGGGCCCGATACCATTCCTTTTAGGGCGCGTCCACGGATCGGCGACGTGCCAATCGTACGCAAAGACACGTTCGGCGTACGAAGCGAGCTTCTCGTTACAGACAACAACGCCAGCCTCGCGATTTTCGATATAGGACGTCTTTGACCAATTCACCGATGAGATCGCCGTGCAATTGAAATCTGCAACGATCACTTTCGCGTGCTGAAACGTCGTCGTCGCGTACGTCCTCACATCGATGACTTCGCTCAAATACGATAAGACGCTTATCGTTCCGAAGCACTCTCGAGCTGTATCAAATTTATTCGTAATCAACCGCACGCGAACCCCGCGCACATTCGCCGCGTCGAGCAAATCACGAAACAGCACGAACGTTTCCTCGTTCCGCACGACACTAGGCTCGCATCCAACGCACGGAGAACCCCAGCGAGAACATCCCGCCCACGATTCGACGCTCGGAGTGTACACGTCCAACGTCTTCGTCGCGCTTCGCACCAGCATCCGCGTCGTCTCCCCGGAGGTCTCGGGCGAAAAGAACGTCGCGATCACGTGCGTATCGCCATCATCGCCCGCGTACGGCGTCGTAAATCGCGGAACGTACGTTGAGCGCTTTCAATGTGACATGTCGTCAGTTTTCATGTGTGCAAATGTGTCGACAAGAGCCTTGTCAAACGCGCACCTGGTGATCGTATTCCGATCGCGACGACGCCCCGAGAACGTTGAGCGCGCACGCATACATTTTCATCCATAGTCTCATCGTCGCGCGCGGTATTGGTACCTTGCGCGTCGCTCATTGACGTGTTTCCTCGCGTCGAGAGAAAGTTGTCTCTGAGAGAGGAGAAGAAATCGAAACGACACTTGGCGACGCGCACGCCTTGACGCGCGCGCAATCATCGTCGAGATCGCGAAACGCGCGCGTGAGGACGACAGCGACGAAGTCGTGCGTCGACAGCCGTCGCGATGAGCGGGAACGGCAGCGCGAGAATTGCCGAGCGTTTACTTCGCGGTTGGACGCTCACGGCTGAATTTTGTCCAGTGTCTACGTGTCGCTGTCCGCTCATGCGCGAGCGAGTGACGGATGAGGAATACTACTGCGCGGCGACGGATACATTTTTACGTCTCGAAGATGTCGCGCACGGCGCGCGGGCCGTATGCGCGCACGAGGATGATGAGAGGATCGACTTGGAGGACGCGACGGCTTCGCGAGGCGGAGCGGACGCCGAAGAAGAGAATAGCTTTTCCATCGGTGACGACGACGACGACGACGACGACGACGAGTCCACCGCTGTTCGCGGGGATTACGACAAATTATCCGACGGGACGTGGATCGCGGACATGCGCGCGGAAATCGCGGCGTTGCGTGGTGAGGACCCCGCGTCGTCGGTCAAACGCGTGGTCAGTCAAACGGTTTCGCCCGGCGCCGCGTCCGCCGTCGACGCCTCGTCGAGAATCGCCGATAAGCTCCTCGAAGGGTGGACGCTCACAAACGATTTGTGCCCGATGCCTGGGTGTTCCACCCCGCTCGTGCGTAACCGCGCGAGGGAAATGTACTGCTGCAAACACGAACTCTTCGTGCGCGCCGAATTCGCAAATCGCTTTGAGCGCGACCGCTCCGCCGCAGCCCCCACCACCACCACGGCACCCAAACCACCCCCGGGAACGGCTGCACACGCCATTGCACTCACCACCACGACATCATCCACTCACGCACCATCGTCATCGTCGACACACCCGAGCGTCATCGCCACCGTCGATGCGTTTGAGACAAAACTCGCCCAAGCCCGTGCCGCGCTCGCGCACGAGACGGATACCGACGCGTGTCGCCGATACGTCGAGTTGATCGCGTCGCTCCACCAAGCCATGCGCGACGTGACGTCATCGTCATCCATCGGTCCCTGACGTCGCCTCGCGAGTAGTAGAGTGCATCCGAATAGTACGCTAGCGTAGTTTCTAAAAACTGGAAATTTCAAACCACACTAGAGCAACTAACGAACTCGCGCGTTCGCGCGCCGCTACTGACCGACGCGGCGCGCGCGTTTCGCTCCTCAATGCCGACGGATCGCCCGAACATCGACAACGACGCGCACGCCGCGTGCGATCCCGCGAATGATCGTTTCGAGTGGACGACGACGACGACGACGACGACGACGACGAATCACCGTGCAAGTCTTGATGCTGACGCCAGTGTAGAACTTGGCGAAATACGAACGACGACGGCGACGAAACGCGTCATCGGGGACGCCAGTGTCGTCGGAGACGTCGTCGGTACCCCATCGGTGTCGTCTTGGGGGAAAGGTGGGAAGCGGGTGAAGACGAATGGGAACGAGGACTGGGGGAGTGCTGACGCTGATTACGAACGCCAGCGTGGAACGTCTTCGGTGGATATGCCAGGCCAGAGCGCGGGGACACCCGAAACGACGACGACGGAAGAAGAGGATGATATGATTGGTAAAATGATGGATGGTGGAGCCCGTGGAGACACGGCGGAATTGAAACCGACGACGGGTGAGGATCCGTACGCGCGAGCTAGAGCGTATAAAAAGGCGGCGGAAATGCTTCGGAAGAGACGAGACGCCGATGGACGATTGAGCGACCAGCGATTGAGTGAGGTTTTGCGGCTGTACGCGCGCGCGGCGGTCGGTTTCGTGGCGGCAGCGGTGCGGACGCAAGATTTGGAGAAGAAGATTCAAAATTTTCGCGACGACGTGCAATTTTGCCGATTCGTCGCTACGGCGTGCGAGGACGGAATTGGCGAAGATTTCGAACGCGGGACGACGTTTCGGGCGTTGGCATATCAGGTGGTGGTGTCGAGACTATCGTGTGCGTGTCTCACCAGGGTGTGGAGGCTTACGCGGCGATCGGTGGAGACGGCTCTGAGCCAAGTTCAGGACTCAGAGCGTTCCGTCGAGCTCTTGGGCATCGGCGTCAAGGATACCAAAAGTCTCATGGCGGGCATGCAAGAGTGTTCCACGCGTCTAGCAGAGCTTCGCGCGCTCGTTCCGCCAGGTGATGAAGATGCGATGCGTCTTTATAACGTCGTCATGGCGTGTGCGTCGGATTGCGGAGTGGGATTAACTGGGGACGAACTTGTCGACGACGTCGAAGCGGCGATTACGGCCATTGAAAACACACGTCTGAAATCGCAGCTGAACGACGTGGACGCAGCGTAGAGAGTAAACGATCTAGTTGAACGTAGCGCAGCGCAGCGGTTTGAATTTATACTAAGTTAGTAGATACCGGTACTTTTCAACGTTTTAAACAACTGACTAGGAATGGAATGTAATCTCTCTCGCGCGAAAACTGTCATGAATCAACGCTGCGGACACCGAATGAGAAACACCGAAGCGGCGGCGAGCGTCGCCACGGCAACGTGCGTGAGCGCCGCTCGAACGACACCAATCTTTTCACGACTCGCGATGGGTTCATCTGGTCGAATCGGTAATTCCATGCACTGTCGTAACGCACCCTCCGCGTTGAGCTCTCCTCGTAAGCAAGCCGCGCACGTGCTCATCATTGGCGCCACGACGCCCAGTTTTTTTGCGAGCTTCTCCGCCGCCGGCGCCGTCGCCACGCCCTCCGCCACGCCCTTGAGCGACTGCGCACGCTCACTCAAAATATCCTCAATCTTCTGACCTTTCCCGAACGCGATACCGACCGCTTTATTTCTTGATGCGTCGCCTAAACACGTGAGCATGAGATCGCCGATTCCTGAAAGTCCTGCCATGGTGTGTTCGCGCGCGCCCATCGCCACGCCCAATCTCGTCATCTCTCGACACCCGCGCGTCACCAACAACGTCTGCGCATTCACCCCGAGACCCATCCCTTCCAATCCACCGGCGAGAATGGCGATGACATTCTTCAACGCCCCACCAATCTCCACCCCGACGACATCCACGCTCGGATACACACGCATCGTCGGTCCAGAGAACAACCGCGCCGCGCGTTTCGCCAACCCGATATCCGTCGCCGCCATCACCCCACCGCTCGGCGTTCCATTCATCAACTGCCCAGCAAACGTCGGTCCACCGAAAAACGCGCACGGGTAATCGCTTCCGAGCACTCGATCGAGCGTCTCGTGCATCAACTCGAGCGTGTCGCTTCGCAAGCCTTTACTTGTATTGACAAAGACGCACCCGCGCGACTTGAGTTTCAACACGTGCGGTTTCACACCCTCTAAAAACGCCTCTGTGTTTTGCAGCGGAATCGCGTGCACGATGGCGTCGGCATTTTCCAGCGCCTTTTCCGCGTTCGTCGTGCACGTGATGCGCGGAGAGAGTTGGAATTCAGACAAGTGCGACGGGTTTCGATGGCGTTCGTTGATGCCGACTGCGACGTCTTCACGTCGGGTGAGAATGACGACGTCGTGGTCGTTTCGCGCGACGACGGTGGCCATGGCGGTGCCGAAAGACCCCGACCCGAAGACGACCACCTTCATCGCTCGCTCTTTCGGATGTGAGTGTGTGTCGCGCGTCGCGCGTCGCGCAGTGCAGTCGCGGGTTTGACTCACTGATTATTTTCAAGTTTTCATCTTGTTTCCTTGTGCCTCAGACCGAGCCTCTGATGGGTGGGATCGAACGACTCGAAGGGACGGATTGGCGGGTTGAATACGTCGCCGCGTGCAAATCGACGTCGGACACCGCCGGCGCCGCCGGCGCCGCCGCCGCCGGCGGCGATGAGACGGTGAGTGATTCGAGCTTTGGTGTGCTCAGTTTCAAACTATGTTCAAACGATGAAACGTCCGACGCGCCGGAACGAACCCGAACGTTTGAGTGCGAGATGGACGACGTGGGTGTTCGTGCGCTTACGGATGCGATCGAAGCCGCCGCTGCGCGCGTCGAGGCGTTAAAACGCGCAAAGGAATGAACGCACGCGTAATTTACCGGTAGTCTTGTAACAACAGTTGTTAAGCGCGCGTGCGTGCGTGTAGAAATTCGACGGGGCGTTCCCTCTCTTTTTTCTTGTTACCCACATCGTCTACATTCGTCGCGCCGATGTGACGTCGTTGATCGAAACGCGGCCGTCGGGAATTCGGTCAACGTCGTTGACTCAACGAACTTTTCCCGCGGTTGCAGCTTAAAACGAAATCAATCAATCGTAAGACCGCGACGCACGACGTTCGATGACGCCGTCGACGTCACCAGCGGTACCGACGCCTCCGTCGACGTCGTCTTCGCACGGCGTTGGTGATCGCGTGGAGACGAAGGATGACGCGCGGTCGCGAGGGACGGTGCGCTGGGTCGGTCAAGTCTCGGGGCGCAGTGGAACGTGGTTCGGCGTCGAGTGGGACGACGCGTCGCGGGGGAAACACGACGGGACGTTCGAGGGACGGAGGTACTTTACGTGTGGAGGCAGTGACGGCGAGGCGCGGGCGTCGATGGTTCGGAGTCATAAGTTGGCGGAAGGGAGACGGTTCGTCGAGGCGTTTCGGGAAAAGTACGCGAGACGACGCGGAGGAACAGACGGAAACGTCGAGGAGGAGGGGGAGGATATGTACATCAGAACGTCGAGAGGACACAAAATGCGGGTAGAACTGTGTGAGACGAGCGAGGAGATGGCGATGGATGCAGAGGAGATTAGGGAGAGATTGAAGTCGATGACACGGGCGTACGTGGATTACTCGCAAATTCGAACCATGGGAGAACCCGGCGAGGCGAGCGGTGTCTCCGGGCCGCTTCGCGTGCTTGGTCTCGCGGGTAATTTATTTAGCGGATGGGGTGATGTTTTGCGTATCGCGGATGAGTTTCCGATGCTGGAGGCGTTGGATTTGAGCGCGTCGCGACTCGGCCGATGCGAGTTTGACGACGGCTGTCACGTCGGCGTCGCGTTTGATTGTTTGAAAATTTTGGTGATGAACAACGCGCATCTGACGTGGGAAGATATCTGTAGGTTGAGCACCGTCATGCCGAACGTCGAGGAGCTGTACGTGAACGGCAACGCGATCGGTGACTTTGTGTCAAAGAGCTGCAAAGCGCGATTTCGCAATTTGCGCATCCTGTGCGCGGATGACAACTCGGTGACATCGTGGTCAGAGGTTGAGAGCCTGGGACGCCAGATCCCCACGTTGGAAAAGTTGCACTTGAGTGGTAACGCTCTGGCGGAGATTCACTCTTCAGCTGCGTTTCCGAGATTGAAGACTCTACTCGTTGGTGACAACCGACTCGCCGATTGGGCCTCTGTCGACGCCATGAATGCGTTACCTCGCCTGGAAGAGACTCGACTCACCGGCAACCCGATCGCACAAGATTCTTCGGCTCGCCACGAAATTATTGCTCGCGTGCGGCATCTCACCACGCTCAACGCGTCCACCGTGTCGGTGGCTGAGCGCAAAGATTCGGAAATACGCTACTTGCGCCGAGTGTTGCATGCGCTGAAAGACATCTCTCTCGACGACGCGCGCAAGGCGTTCATCGGCGAGGCAAACCCACGCGTGCAAGAATTAGTCTCAAAGCACGGAGATCTTGTCACCCACTCAGCGCAGGCGCCCGGAAACAACACCCTCGGCAGCAATTGCGTCGACGTCGTCCTTCGCTTGGAATCCACGGGCGACGCCGTCGCCCGAAAGCTCCCAAAGTCAATCACCATTCGAAGAATAAGGCTTCTGGCCTCCAAAGTCTTTGACATTCCCGTCCAAAGGGCACAAATTCTCGTCTCAGACGACGCATCGGGTGAAAAATTCGCCCCATCCAGGGACGAACGGCTCTCGTCCATCACCGCGTTCGCGGGCGAAATATTCATTCGGCTCTCCAACGAATAACCAACGGCGCGCGCGCAAGTCGCAATCCATAGCACAGAATAGAAGAACCGAGCGGTAATAAACACGCGTCGTAGCAACCATCGCGATCCGTCGGCACCCTCACGACGTGATGACAAAATCAACGCGCCACCGCTTTCCAATGTTGCCACTTGGCAACTTTAACGAAACGTGCCACTTGTCCCCCCGAAGTGCGACGCGACATTAATCCACGCGCGCACCGCGACATCGACGTCGGCGTCAACTTGGACGCGCGACGGACGTTACGTAAAACCCCCCACACACACGTAAACGATGTCGCACCGCGTCGGCGTCCGCGTCTCGGCTGATGGCGCTCGACAGCAAACGCTCGGAAGCGGTTTAGTTCCACTGGTGAATCGTTTGCAAGACATCTTCGCGTCTGCGGGCGTGCGCGGGGCGAAAGGGATCGATTTACCCCAGATTGCCGTGGTTGGATCGCAGTCGAGCGGGAAATCGAGCGTTTTGGAGGCGTTGGTGCGTGTTTCGTTCGATTCGGGATGTTGGTTGCGACGCGGGAATGGATGGCTGGACGGACGGGGGGAAGAAGATGAACTGACACACGTCGAGTACGCGTCGAGCGCGCGAGTGAGAACACGCGATGACTGACGATGCGAACGCGAAATGATGCGGTTTCCATCGCGCGGTCCACAGGTCGGACGCGACTTTTTACCGCGCGGACCGGATATATGTACGCGAAGACCGTTGTTGTTGCAGTTGGTGCACACGCCGGCGAGAAGAGGCGAACCGGAGGAGTACGGCGAGTTTTTACACCGACCGGGTGAAATTTTCACAGATTTCGAGGCGATTCGACATGAGATTGAGGCAGAGACGGAGAGAACGACGGGGAACAACAAGGGTGTGAGTAACAAGCAGATTCGTTTGAAGATTTGCTCGCCGAACGTGCTCACGATGACGTTGGTAGATTTGCCGGGAATCACGCGCGTCGCCGTCGGCGACCAGCCAGAGGACATTGAGACGCAAATTCGCAACATGATTTTGAGTTACATCAAGAAAGAGACGTGTTTGATTTTAGCGGTGACTCCGGCAAATTCGGATTTGGCAAACAGTGACGCGTTGACGCTGTCAAAGCAGGTGGATCCGCAAGGCAAGAGAACACTCGGCGTCATCACAAAGCTGGACATTATGGACAGGGGTACAAACGCACTCAAGTATTTGAAGGGTGAAGTCGTACCTTTACGTCTCGGCTACATCGGTGTCGTGAACAGATGTCAGGCGGACATCGATGAGCGAAGAACCATCCACCACGCTCGTCAACTCGAGGCTGATTTCTTCGCTTCCAAGCCTGAGTACAAGGAGGTGACGAAGCACTGCGGCATCGCTTCGTTGAGCAAGAGAGTAAGTACTCTTCTCGCCGATCACATCGCGCAAATTTTACCCGAACTGCAAGTTCGCATCATGCACGAGCGAAGTGAAGCCGAAAAGGAGCTCGAGATGCTCGGCCCAGATGTCCCGGAGACGGAATCGGATCGCGCGGCTCTCGTTTTGCAAAAGCTTGAGCGCTACGCCGCAAGCCTGCAAGCTGCGGTGGAGGGCCGCAGCAAGGATTTGAGCATCGACGTCTTGGAAGGTGGTGCTCGCATCCATTACGTCTTGCAAGAGATTTTCGTCAAGGGTTTGTTGGAGCTCAACCCGACGTCGCACATGACGGATGAACACATCCGCACGAAGATTCAAAACACCGCCGGTACCAAGGCGGTGTTGCTCGTGCCCGAGGAGCCGTTTGAGCAGCTGGCGCGGCAGTGCATTGAAAAGATGGTTGACCCTTGCAAGCAATGCGCGAGTTTAGTGCACGATGAGTTGTGTGCGATGGCTTTGTCTTGCGTAACCAAGGATATTTCCACCGTCTATCCGCGTCTCGGTCAAGCGCTCGAAAAGTCATGCAAAGAGTTCCTAAACAGTGGTCTCACGCCGGCGAGGGACATGATTGTCAACTTGGTTGAATGTCAATTGGCCCACATAAACACGTCTCATCCCGACTTTATCGGCGGTCCGAGGGCGTTGTTGAAGGCGCAACAGGCGCTCAATATTCGCAACGGCGTTGACGATGATGGGGAGGGCGTGCCGGCTGTTCCGACGAAGAAGGGTGCGAAGAAGGTGGAAGAAAAGGAAAATGGTGGCACCAAGCCTTCCACCATGTCAAAGATTACCCAAGGTATCAGCGGTATTTTGAGTCCGTCGAAGAGGCACTACCTGATTGAAAACGGAACTGTGAAGCTTCAATCTCCGCCGAAAAAGTTGAACGCTCACGAGTGCGAGACTGATGAGGAGTTTTTGCAAGTGATGGTGACTCGAACTCTCTTGGAGAGTTACTTTAGCATTTCTAGAGGCATCCTCGCGGACATGGTGCCCAAGGCGGTGATGCACTTCCTGGTGAACTCGATCGCGAGAGGTTTACGACAACACTTGATTGGTAAGTTGTACCATCCGGGTATCATTCGTAACCTTTTGGCGGAGGATCCTGAGATAGCCGCAATTCGCGAGCAGACGCGCGCTCGCGTCACTGCGCTCAATGCGGCTGCACTCACAATTTCAGAGTTCAAATCAGAGCTTACGGTCAGAGGAGCGTGAACACTGTTGTAACATCACTCTAAATCTCAATGCACCTAATTATTCTACATTAAAACAATATACTGTTGTACAGCCCATTCGAACACCCTGCGCTTTGGCCGTAGGTGCGACGGGTTGCATTCGCTCAACTCAATTTATAACCATCAGCCTCAAACTCAGCAATCGTCCGACGGTATTCGGCGTCTCTCATAGACGAGCGTCGTTTCTTCGCTTTCACGTCCCCGAGAGAGAGGAAAATGCTTCTGGAAAAGGATGTGAGCATTGCGCATCCGTACGCGAGGCGGGCCATACATGTGGCGTTCTCCATCGCCTCCCTCCAAATGGCGCGTTGTTGGTTGGAATCCCAAACTCGCTTGTGCTTCTTTTGCTTTGATGAGTCAGTTGGAATAATGAGCTCCCACCACTCGAGGTCTTCGTAAACGGGCAGGGGCTCGCCTACTTCGTCTTCTAGATGGTTTTCAACTTGCTGATTAGCCTCTCGCAGGCGCTTGTTCGTCCACTCGATGGCTGAACCCTCCGAGTTGATGATGTCTTTTGGAGTCTCGCCCAAATCTGCGACGGTGTCTTCCATCTGCAAAAGGTGTCGTCTGAGATCCTCAAGAGCTGATGTCCTCGTCAATTCTCGACCCCAAATTCGCCAACCGGACATCGTGCCATCTGGTGCGACCGCGTCGTGCTCCACGACGTCTGCCATGAGTAGGCTAATGCCAGATCGCAAGCTCTCCATCGCCTCGGTCTCGCGTCTCGCAATCTCGAGCCACATTTCCTCATTCTTGCTTCGCGTCAAGGTTGATTTTGGAAACACCATTCCATCCCCTTCGGCGTTGAAGACATCAAGTATTTCTTTGCGCGTGATTTCAAGCCGTTTGAGCAATCGCTTTTCGCGAACGCCACGCTTATTGAGTGACTTTCGAAGCGCCTCAAATTCATCCTCCGTCGTAATCTTCGCCCACGTTTGGTCAACATTCCACTGGAAGATGGCGGACGTGTTGGATGCAAAATTCCAGTAATACTTGCTCTGATTCCGATCGACGCCCAGACAGAGCGGTCGAATACGAAATGTGGCATCCTCGTTGTTTCGCTGGTGGATCGCATCCTCTCTGCGCTTGAGCTCTGCCTCGTGTTCTTCGTCAACCTTTGTCTCGCTCAGCTGCATTGAGTCGGGCTCGTTCGCTCCAGGCGACGAAGTCGACTTAATATTCGGATCGTTATCTTGAATGGCGTTTAACTCGCCCTCGTTGGCGGTGTCCGTCTTTTCAGTCCCTTCTGGTTTTGCCTGAACCAGCAACTTTTCCCGTTGCTTGTCGTACGCCACCGCTCTCGCATCTTCGCGTTGCCTCTTTCTGCGCAAGTTATCGAGCGTATTCACCCTCGAATCAACGAGCTCTCGGACGAGCTCGCTCGCAGCGCTGTCGCGACAGAGCGAAATCAATAACGCAGAGTGCTCTGCTGGAGTCAACTCTGCTAAAACACGGTCCTCCAGTGAGAGAACAACCTTGTAGCAGTCCGTCTCTTCGAGGCCGAGTCTACGTTTCACCTTGAAGTAATGTTGCAGCACTTCGGGATAGGTGCCCTGGTCTAGTGATTCCTGCCACATCGTGACAAGCGCTCCGTAATGCTCAGATACTGTCGTCACTGCGGCGTAGAGCAACCCAACGTAAATGTGATTGAGTTGCCTGGAGCTTGGCTCGGCGAGCATCTCTCTGAGCGCCTTTACATCTAGCTCTGACACCTCACCCTTGAAGATCTCATTCGCAAACGTGTTGACAAATTCACATATTTCCATGTGATCGAGATCGTTTTCACGAGGCTCCCAAGGCGGGAAAGACGGCACAGACGGCCAAGGCTCGCGACCTTGCCTCTTCGCCTCTTCAGCGTCGTACTTGACAAGCTCTGAGTCTTCCATAGGGAACAATCTTCTCAGTCGCGCGGCCTCAGCCTTTTCCTTTGCGAGACGCTCTGCACGTTCAGCCTTTTCTTTGGCGAGTCGCTCCGCGCGATCAGCTTTCTCTTTTAAAGCGAGTTCAGCCTTTTCAGCCTTGATCTGCGCCAACAGCTCAGCCTTTGCGGCTGCGTCGGCCATCTTCATAGCCTTGGCTTCGTTTTGCTCCAATAGTTTTTTGGCGCGTAGCGCTTCGCGCTCACTCACCTGCAACATTTGAGCGCTCGTCAGCGCAATCTTCGACTTGAGATTTTCGAGATGTTTCGCGTCACTTGTCGCGACCGATACCGCCCGGTTCGCCTCGCGCTTAGCGTTGGCCACTTTTTCCTTGAGCTTCTTGAGTTCGGCATTGGCGTTGGCGCTCCTCTGCGCCTTTTCCTTCAATCTCGCTTTCCTCTTCTTCTCGGCGATCCAGTTCGCCTTTTCCGTTTGCAATCGGTTCATCTCGGCCTCCACAAACTTTTTGTGCGACAAGAGAGCGTGTCGATCGCTCGGATCGCCGTTATACACCTTCTTCTCCTCGTCAAACTCGAAATTCGGCATTCCCGACAAATCCGTCTTGACTGCTCGCTTCACTCGCATCCCATCCTTGAGCGTATTCTTCAAATTAATCTCGCGCTGCATCAAGTCCTCAAGCACGCTCTGTGCGTTCTCTGCCACTTCTGCGCTCTTCAAAGTCTTCGCTAGCGCCATTTCCAACTCTTCCGAAAAGCTCGGGTCAACGCGCTCCGACGCTTCGCCGGCGCCTCGCCCATCCTCGCCTGCCCCGTTCTTCCTCGCACCATCCGCTCCAACCCGCGCGTGCTTCGCCCCACTGTTCGCCCCGCTCGCAGAAACACTCGCAATCATCACATTCTTACCTCTCTTCATCCCCGCCGTCGTCGGCGTCTTCGTTTTCGTCGTTCCCGAACTCGACCTCTTCTCCGCCTCTCTCGAGTCTCTCAACCCGTACGTCAACACGAATCCAGGCCTCGCCACGAACTTCCCTCGCTCCCGTTCCCCCGGCAGCGTCACCATCCGCACGTACTCTGCCGTTTCCTCCGTCGTCATCGTCGCCGGGCTTCCTAAACCAGCCGCCGCTTTATTCGCTGCGTTGACCGCTCGACGCACGGCGTCTCGTTCGACACCACAGAATCCGTGCACGGCTCGCACGACCGCCTCTTCCATCGTTCCACGCACATCCACCGCGTCCACCGACGGGTCCGGGTCGCGCATGGGCGAATCCGACGACCCTCGTCGTATCGTCGACATCTCCGACCACGTCGCGGCGTCGTGGGAGCGAGGACGGCGCGCGTCGCGGCGTGCCGACGAACGCAAATTGCAAAGGGAAACTCGTTCGGGCAATATACATCGTATTGAAAGATTGCGTTGGTTATCTACGCCAAATATCAGTTTTTGAGGGTCTATTCAGACACCCGCGCGTTGGGTAGTTTTCGTATTGGACGTAAAACGATGGTATCTTTGTACGAAATCACTCCTGTTACGTGTGATCCTTCAGTACTAGGTCGTCGCGCGATCGTCGTCCAACGTCACAACGACGCCGACGTCGAGCGAGGGACGCGCGCGCAAGCCCGCTCATTCGTTCGTTCCGAAGACGGATCGAGGAGAAAACCCCGCCTCTGTGTTTTAACGGCAACGGAAAGATGTCAGCGCTGAGACGCTCAGCGGTCGGCGCGGCGCGACTCGCTCTGCGAGACGGCGCGAGTCGCGGGGCCATCATGACTCCGCGCGCGATCGGCGCGACGGTCGGTGCGGAAACGCGCGCGGTCGAGAGGTACGTCGATGCGATGATTTGCTTTTTTTTGCTTGAGACTCGCGATGATTCGCGGGGTGTGTTTAAACGCCGCGTCGGGGTGGGCGGCGCGTCGGGTTGATCGTTCGATCGCGGTTTTGGATCGCTCGAACCGAAGCGGGTGTGGAAGGGTTGTTGAACCAGTGTCCGAACGATTTCTTTTTCTTTTGACTGCTCTGGTCGCAGACGCACGGACGCGGCGGCGGACGTGCTTTCGATGAAGACGTTTCAAATGCACGCGATTGAACGCGAAGACTGACGAACGGTTCGGTGTTTTACGATGATGCGATAGAGCTCCAGAGGGCGCGCGCGGCATTTCTTTGCAAGCGGTGAAGATTCGCATGCGCTCCGTCGGTAACATTCAAAAGATCACCAAGGCGATGAAGATGGTTGCTGCGTCCCGTTTGAAGGGGGCGCAAACGAAGTGTGAAAAGTCTCGTGCGATGATTCAGCCTTTCGTGCGATTGTTGGGCGATATGCCGAACGCTGAGACGGAGAGAACCCTCGTCGTGCCAGTTTCGTCTGACAAGGGCCTCTGCGGCGGTATCAACACCGCCGTCGTCAAGTACACGGGTGTTCTCAAGGCGATCAACAACGGTGAAGCGGGCTTGAACGTCATTGGTGATAAGGCAAGGTCTCAGCTCACGCGTCTCTACCCGCAAAACGTCAACAGCTCTGTCGTTGACACCACCAAGCAGCCGCTCACCTTCAGTACGGCGAGCGCCATCGCTGACAGTATCTTGGCGGAGAACTCCCCGAAGACGCACCTCGTCTATAACCGATTTGTTTCGGCCATCTCTTTCAAGCCAACTGTTGTCACTTGCTTGAACAGCGAAGAGCTCGAAAAGGCTGCGGAAGAGGGTGCAAACGCGTTTGATTCTTACGAGATAGAAGGCCCGGATCGCTCCGAACTCTTGCTCGACCTTTCTGAGTTCAAGATGGGTACGCTCCTCTACAATGCCATGTTGGAAAACAACACCTCTGAATTGGGTTCCAGAATGCAATCCATGGAGAACTCGAGTAAGAACGCGAGCGAAATGCTTTCCAAGCTCACTCTGCTTTACAACCGTACTCGCCAAGCCGCGATTACGACGGAGCTTATCGAAATTATTTCTGGCGCGTCGAGCTTGGAGTCTGCCGAGTAACTCGGTTTCCGCAGCGGCGGTGTAGCAATTAGACATGTAAACTTAGCGAATCAAAATCACAATAATGTTTTCTTTCTCTTATCGTTTCATTAAAATTTCCTGGAGCGTCTTCGCTTTGGAGTCGCGTCATTTTATGATGTAGCTGATGTCGTGTGAGGGAAGCGCGACGCGTCGAAACTTTCATCCAGTCTAGTCATACAAATCGTCGTCATCACCCGCAGCACCCGCAGCGGTCGGTGTCGCAGCGCCAGCACCAGCTTGTCCATCGGGGAATTGGAAGTCTCCACCGAAGCCGCGAGCTTGGTGAAGAGTTTGGCTAAAGGTTTGATACTTGCGAATGTCCGCATCCGTCACAGATCTGCGAGCGTGCTTCATCGCCTCTTCAAAGTGAGCCTTGGTGATTTCAGGGACTGGGTCGGCGGCGTTATCATCGGCCATAGCATCCGGATTCATAGCAGCCGCGCGCTCGGCTTCGATGTCACGGGCAATGCTCTCACGAATGGCGTACTTACACGCGCGTTGGCAAATTTCAGTGATATCGGCACCAGAGAAACCGTTGGTGAAGCGAGCGAGGACTTCGAGGTCAACATCGGCAGCGATCGGAGACTTGCGCAAGTTGGCCTTGAAAATGCTCAAGCGAGATGGTTCATCCGGCAACGGAATGTACACGAGCTGGTCGAGACGACCCGGGCGCATGAGCGCCGTGTCGATGATGTCCGGTCGGTTGGTAGCACCAATAATGAACACCGTCTTCTTCGAGCCCATGCCATCCATTTCCGTAAGAAGCTGGTTCAAAACGCGATCGGCCGCTCCACCCGCATCACCAGAGCTACTACCACGCTGGTTGGCGATGGAATCAAGCTCATCAAAGAAGAGCACGCACGGGGCGCTTTGGCGAGCCTTGTCGAAAATCTCGCGCACGTTTGCCTCAGATTCACCGAACCACATCGTCAAAAGCTCCGGACCCTTGATGCTGATAAAGTTCGCCTGGCATTCGTTGGCGATCGCCTTGGCGAGGAGAGTCTTACCGCAACCAGGGGGGCCGTAGAAGAGAACACCCTTGGACGGCGCCATGCCAAACTTCTCAAACTTTTCGGGGTGCTCGACCGGATACTGCACAGTCTCTTGAAGTTCCTGCTTGACAGTTTCCAATCCTCCGATGTCGTCCCAAGAGACGTTCGGCACCTCAACGACAGTCTCGCGAAGCGCGGACGGGTTGGAGGTGGTGAGAGCAGAGAAGAAGTGTTCATTCGTAATAGCCATGGAGTCGAGGACTTCAGCATCAATGTTTTCATCTTCCAAGTCAATAAGATCCATCTTTTCACGGATGCACTGAAGCGCAGCTTCGGTACAGAGAGCAGCCAAGTCAGCGCCGACGTAACCGTGCGTTTCCTTGGAGATCTTTTCAAGGTCAACAGCTTCATCAAGTTTCATGTTCTTCGTGTGAATGCGGAGCACTTCCAAGCGGCCAACTTCGTCCGGAACGCCAATGTCAATCTCGCGATCGAAACGGCCGAAACGACGCAAAGCCGGATCGATGGAGTTCGGTCGGTTGGTAGCGCCCATGACGATGATGTGCGAGCGCGCCTTCATACCATCCATCAAAGTCAAAAGCTGAGACACGATGCGGCGCTCAACTTCACCGTTCGTCTTCTCGCGCTTCGGAGCGATCGAGTCGATTTCATCAATGAAAATGATCGCCGGAGAGTTCTTTTCAGCCTCTTCGAACGCCTTGCGAAGGTTGGATTCAGATTCACCCGCGAGCTTGGACATAATCTCCGGACCATTGATCAAGAAGAAAAAGGCGCCGGTTTCGTTTGCCACCGCGCGCGCAATCAAAGTCTTACCGCTACCCGGCGGGCCGTACAGAAGGATACCCTTCGGAGGCTTGACACCGATCGTCTTAAATAACGTCGGGTGTCTGAGAGGCAATTCCACGAGTTCACGAATCTGAGCCATTTGCTTGCGCACGCCGCCGACGTCGTCATAACCGACATCGTCGAGGCGTTCTTCGTCTTCGCGGTTAATCGGTTCTCCTTCGCAGAAGATTTCCGTATCCGGCGCGACGATGCAATATTCAGCAGGATCAGTCTCGACAACCTTGAATTCAACCGCGCGCATGCCACCACGAGCCAAGAACGTGTCGCCCTTCTTCACTGGACGGTATGCTTCCAAGAAGTACGGTTTCAAGTAGACGTCAAACAAGTTACCCGTGACGCCTTCGATGGAATCCCCAAACGGAAGCACGTGCACACGCTTACCGTATTTCACATCCGTGCACTAATACGAGACGAAAAATCAAAAGAAAAACACCCTCGTCAGTCAACCGAGCCCGTCGATACCGAAAAGCGCCCGCGCGCGAGTCTCGCGCGAATCTCCCGCCTGAACTCACCTGATGCACGCTCACAACATCTCCAAGTCGCACGCGCAAGTTTTTCCGCACAACTCTGTTCATTCGAATCTTCCCTTCCTCGCAGTTTTCATCCGCCAAGACGATGCACACCGTCTCCTTTCTCTTTTTACCCTTGAGCAACACCGTGTCCCCTCGGAAAAGTTGAAGCTCATCCATCTTCGCCAGGTTCAAAGCCACGACCGAGTTATCATCGTTAATTGCCTCATCTGCGCGCGCGCGAAGAAAGGACAACCCCATCCACGATGGTGGTGATTGCGCGTCTCGTCAGTCCAACGTTCATCTCGTTTCCGCGCGTCGCGTCGTCGCCAATCCACTAAAATTAACGAGATCTCTTTTTCGGTATTATGTCGACCCACGACGAACGATCCCGCGTCCGTCTGTCTCTTTTTACGTACCGACGACGAGTCTATTCGGCGCTTTTTTACGCTCGAGAATCGCCGTGGAGTAATCTCCGGCTTTACCCTCCTTCTTCACGTCTGGTTTCGTCTCGTCCGCCATCGCGTGGGCGATCGCGCAGGTGTGAGGTCAGGTCGTTGCGCGTTTCGAGAATCTTCGCTCGCGCGCGCACGCTTTTTGGACTCGAGTGTGTACGCGACATGATGAATTTTATCAATGTGATGGGTCTATATGTATTAATGTATGAGTGAGTCAATGTTGGTCAGCGCACGTCTCGACGCAGGTCGTTCGTGCGTTCGTGCGTCCGTGTGAATGTATATGCGCGTGTCTGTGTTTGGACGATGACGCGTGAAGAGCTTAGAGGGAGAGTTCGCGCCAGATTTGATCTTCGTTCATCTTGGCGAGGGAGACGCACACCTCGTCGGGCCCCATGGTCCACGTGCACTCGTCCGGACGGACGTTGGCGTAGAGGTTGGAGACGTCGCAGACAATCTCGTCGTTGACTTTGACGATGAATTGCTTGGATTTAAAGAGAACCTTGACCATTTTGGACGTGGTGCCAGGTGGGACGTCGACAGAGACTTCGACTTCATCTTCGGTTTGATGCCAGCGGTAGCCGTCGCCTTGGCCCGTGGGCATGCTCTCGGATGCGTCCGGGGCGCCGCCCATCTTGATGGTTTCCATGCCGCCGTTACGAGCCATGGCAGATTCTAATTCCTTGAGCCCCTTGCTGTACTCGACGTTTTCCATCGTGGCCATGCGCATCCATTTGGCGCTCGAGTCCAAATCCGAGAGCGGAAAGTCAACGCTACGCATCGGTTCAGGCTTCGTTTGCACGCGCCCGATGAACATATCGCCATAAAAGTTGACCCCATCGAATCCACACTCGACGGCAAGTCTATCCGCGCGTCTGTTCGACGGCAAACCCTTCAACATGCCCACCTCGTCGAGATACAGGTACACGCCGCAGAACCCGTTCGCATCGCTCGGACGCACGAGCGCGAAAGTCTCCGTGCTCCCACCCTCAGTCTCCCGCATCAACGCCTCCGTCGAGATCCCCGCTCCTTGTTCACCGAGCGTCCGCATCGCCTCGGCACGAGCCTTGGCCGCATCAACCTCCCCGCCGCCTGCGAACTCTCGCTTCAACAACGCCGGCAACGCGTCCCCAACCTCCTCCACCCCGACCATGACCTCCATCTCCTCGAACGGTTCCGAATCATCACACGGAATCTTGACGTACTTCAACACGCGCATCGGCGCCCCGCGCTCCGCGCGCTCCGCGCGCTCGCGCTCTTTCCGTTCGGCTTCCTCTCTCGCTCTTCGTCGGTCTTCTGGAGTTTCGATGACGACTCCTCTCGAACGCAACCACGCCTCGCGGTCTTCCGCCGAGACGTCCACATCCGCATCATTCGCCGCGTCGTAGGTCGCTCTGTCTTTATCCGTCATCGTTAACGGCGGTCGCGCGCGCGTGCAAGAGCGCCGAGCTCTGGCGACTGGTTTGGAAACAAACCCAAAACTTCTAGAAGACGACACAACGCGACCACGCGATTCAATATGTTCGTGCCGACGAAAATGACGCCGACGCCGACATCGACGATGACGGCGCCACCCATGTTCGCGCGAGGTCAACGATGCGCGTCGACGATGCGAGGGGCGCACCCGCGTCGTCGTTCGACGAGGGAAACGATGATGATTAGCAGGACTGATTCTTTGGGAACGACGCCGACGACGAAGCGCCGTCGGGCAGGCGCGCGCGCGTCCGCGGCGGCGGAAGACGAACGCGGGGGACGTCGGATGAAGGCGACAGAGCTCAAACGAGCGCTCGTGGATGCGGTAAGTTGGGATTGATGGAGTGATTGAATGCTTCAACGCGAGCGACGCTTCTCGACGCAACGCAAAGCGAACGACTGACGAAACGGTTTGTGTGCTCGTGCTTCACGCAGGGTGTGGACGTGTCGGATTGTTTCGAACGCGCGGACTTAGAAGCCAAGTACGCGCTGTTGACGGAGGAACAAAAGGCTGGAAAGAGCTCGACGAGCGCGAAGAGCGAAGAACCCAAACGCGAGAGGGCTTCCGCCAGGGCGACGAGTTCGACGGCGGAAAATTCTTCTTCGTCATCGTCGTCCAAGACGATGTTCACGAACGCGCAGCGATTCTTTAAAGAATCCTTGGAAAACTTAAAATCTAAGCTGCGTCTCGATAGCGTGTGGGCGGCGGTTCGGGAGAAGGCGAATCGAGTCAACGCGACGAGCGGCGCTGGAACAAAGGCGCAATCCGTGTTGGAAGACGTTCGGCGCAAGGTGAAGGAGACGGATAGCAAGCTCGGCGTGACCAAGTGGTTTAAAACGAACGTTCCCAAGGTGCTCGACGAGTACGCCAAGGCGAGACAGACGCCGGTGGGTAGGTTTCTCAACTTCATGTTTTGGATTTGGCTCTTCACTTCGGGTGTCTTTTGGAGTTTGCTCTACTTTGGTCTCACGGCGACGTTTCTCGTAAACCTCTTGATGCCCAATCTCATCGCGGAGCAGGTGGAGAACATGCAGCGCAAGGCGGCGGAGCAGATGAACGCGAGCGGCATGGGTGGCATGGGTGGCGCTGGTTTCGATCCGCGCATGGGCGGTATGGGTGGCATGGGCGGAGGCGCCGGCTACGACCCTCGCATGAGCGGCATGGGTGAGCGCGGCGGGGGCGGTAGAAAGTCCTACGGCGGTGGAGGCTCACCGGGGGATACGATTGACGTCGACGCGCAGGTTTCCGATCGCGATTAAATCATCTAGAGGCGCTACGCTAATTGTGATTACAGTGACTAAGAACACAGCTATACTCTCCTCTTGCGGAAAATGCCGATGGCGTTCGTGTGCGAGAGCACGCTGCTCGCGCCTCTAGCCACCAAGGGCGCAATCTCGCTCCTGACGTATGCCCCACCGAGAGGAACGTACGGGAGTTGCTCTCTAAAGTTGTTCGCATGCATGCGATTCGCCCCACCGCAGGCAAACATGACGGCACCGATGGAATTTTCCTTGGAAATGTCTTTGATTTTGGCGCTGCTGACGCACTTTTCGATCACGCTTCGCGCTTGCTCTGTAGCCCACTGCGTATCGCGCACGTGCAGCTGCACGGGCACGCCTTCGCGAAGAGACATCGAAGCAACCTCTACGGCACCTCCGTCACCCACTGCGAGAATGTCTCGGCACGCAAACGGACCCTTGGCGCCGCGCACTCCCAGACCGAGCATCACCGGAAGCGTCTTTGCCGTCTCTGGCAACGACTCGAGCGTCTCCAACAGCAAAGGATGCGCCGGCGCGTCATCCAATTCGAGCACCGCACTTCCGTGCGCTTGCGTGAGAGACATCACCGGCCCGACCGGTCGCGCTCCGTGCGCGACGTGCGTCTCGAAATCGAAATCTCCCTCCACCATCATCGCCACGGCGCCTCTTCGCACGACGTCGTCGTTCAAGAAGAGCGAGCTTCCTTCATCCACAACCCCACCGAGCGCGACGCTATTCGGCATCGCCAAGTGTAACCGCTCTAACAATTCATCCACCTCTGCGAACGACGTCTCCGCCAGCATCATCACACCGACAGCATCGGTAGACGCCGAACCGTCGCCGTCGCCGCCGCCGCCTTGACTCTTGACCAACCTCGTCCACGTCTCCCCGCTCTCCAACGTCGGCATCGCCCCGCTCTCCGCCCTAAACGCGTGCACCCGCGTCCCCGGCATGGACGCCGCGACGATGGATACCCCATCGCTCGTCTCCCCGTTCCCACCGACGCACGTTCGCGTCACCGCGCCGACGACCGTCGGCGCCGACGCCGACGCGACCAAACCCGACGACAACGCCTCTCGCGTCCTACTCCCCGCGCTCGCCGCCTCCTCCTCCCCGTACCCCGCCCCGCGAGAGACGAACACGTGCGCCCACGTCACCTCGCGCCCCTTTCCGAGCGTCTCCCGGATCGTTTTCGCGCACGCATCGATCGCGTCCGCCAGCGTCGGCGCCCGAGACGACGCGGACGCAAACTTGTACCCGCGCGCGTCGTCGTCGTCCACGCCGTCGGCTTTCCCCGTTCCCGGCGTCACGGAGCGAGACCGATGAAAGACGAGACCCGGTGAAAGCGAAGTCCCGCGGGGAAAGCCGACTCGTCGCGTCACGAAACGCGCCAACGACATGGACACGTAAACAACGGAATCAATCAAATCAGTGCAATCTTAGTTAGCAGTCGAGGAGTGAAGCGCGACATCACGACAGAGAAGTATTGAGAGCTCTGATCGACCGAACCGAGCTGAGTTTGATTAAGATCGACGAACTCTGGGTCAGAGCGCGACGCCCGGTTCGACGACGCACGACGACGGAGGCGAACGACGGGGAGGTTCGGCGCGGTTCGGTTCGGTTCGGTTCGGTGATAGGGTGATTAGAGACTCGGATTTGTCACCGAGGAAACGCATCGAGACGACCTCTCAGTTCAGTCGGTCGGCGTCATGGCGGCGACGACGCCGGACGCGGGAGGGAGCCCCGAGAGACGGAAAACGACGACGGATGAGACGGAGGGAGACGCGATGGAGATTGATGACGGTACAACGCGGGGGCGCGGGGAGGATGGATCGACGGGTGAGGCGGCGATGACCGCCGGGACGACGGCGACGACGGAGGACGGCGGCGACGCCAAGTCGCGGGAAGTGCCGAAGGAAGTCCCCGGGGAGACGCTTCCGATGCGAATCCTCGATGAGTACGAGTTTCGAGATAAGTTTGATGAGAATAAAGCCGTGAGCGTGCACGGGTCGAAACCGTCGAGGGTGCTGGCGATCGGGAAGGCGAGAAAGTTGACGGATGGCGAGCACGGGTTACCGAGCGTCGTCTTGGCGGGAGAGTTGACACCGCAGGATCGTCCGCCGCACGCGCTCAAGCTCATGGATGTTCGGGATTGGACGATTAGGTACGGTGGTGATGAACCGGAGATTTGGTTGGTGACGCAACGGGCGTGGTATAAGCTTTTAAAACCGAGCGCGAGGTTTGAAAAGTACGTAACCGTGACGCTTCGAAGAGCGAGGTTCACCAACGCGCTCGTTCGAGCTCTCGCGGCGGATTGGAACCTGAACTTGGAGGATGGATTAGCGTTGATTCTGAGCGTTCCCGTGGTTCCCCACGACGTGCCGATGGCGGTGAAAACCCCGAACAAGGCGGCAAAACTCATAGGGAACACGACGCCAGAGGAACAAAAGGAGGAGGCGCTCTGCGGCAAGACGGAGGAAGAGGCCAAGGATGCGGGCGAGTACAAGTACACCCACGCGGACATTGTCGGGGACGGGTTCTTCATCGTAAGCCAGTTGGAGAGCATGGTGTACTCAAAGGCTCTCCGCCCTCCAGGCGTGAGCGTGGATGAGGAGACGTCCGCCCCCGCGCTCCTTGTCGACTTGCAAAATTGGACGAGGGAAAAGCACCAATTAGGATCGATGACAAAGGCGAGCAGATTAGAGCGAGACCGCGCGCGTCGCGAGCGCATCCGCGCCGAAAAGGCTGCGGAGATAGCAGAGGCAAAGAAACCAGCGCCTGTACGCCTCGAAGCGCCCCCGCCAGCGTCACCGATACTTCCAGAGTACTCGAGCGTCGGTCCTCGGTTACAAGCCGAAGTTCTCACGCTTTGGGATTTCGCCCAAGTCTTCGCCCAAGTGCTTCACATTCCGCGGTGTCCGCTTGAGCGATACGCCAAGGCGTTCTTTTCCGATCACGTCAGCGCTGCCGAGGCGGCGCTTCTTCGCGATTTCATGGTAGCGTGCTTGCGCTTGACGGAGGGTCGAACGGATTCCATCGACGCGGAGAACTCAAAAAAGCCGCCAAAGTCGGCTCGATGGTGGACCTCGCCGATTTTGGGTTTGAACGACGTTGGGGAGTTGGACTGGCAGGATCGCGCGAATAATGTTATTCAGGATTATCAGTACGGTATCAACGCCCGGGTTCGCGCCGAGGCGCTTCGAGCGGTGGAGAAATTGGAGAAGGAGACATCCGTGGAAAAGTTGACGCCAGAAAATCGCGTGGCGCTCGCCGTGGCGTTGTGCGCGGTGGCCATGGAGAGCGATCTCTTCAGAGAGTACTTTACAGAGATTTACGAGGGTACTCGGTCGAAGCGAAAGACGGGTGAGTTTCACTTTGCCCCTCCGAATCCCGCGAGCGAGGTTCCGAAACAGGAGAGCGATGACAAGGAAAAGGAGGACAAGAATGACAAGGTCAAGGAGCAGCGAGCCGACGACGCGATGGAGGTGGATGGCGGCGGTTGGGATGAGAAGAATGAAACCGACGTCAAGGAGGAAGCGCGTGATGGAGAAGAGAGCGAGGATGATGAAGAGAACGATGAGGAAGAGAAGGAGGAGAAACCGCCCACGCTAACGGAGTACAGACGCGAGCAATACACAAAGTGGCGAGACGAGGCAGTTGAGCGAGCGATAATTCATCGCGGCAAACCATACGCCGTCGATCTTCAAGGAAGACGTTACTTCATGCTCGGAGGTCTCAGTAATGGCGGCCGACTGTACGTAGAGACAGCACCGGAGGGTTGGCTCGTCGAAGATAGCTCTCCTCTCGAGATTGTCGATGGAGTCGAACGCCCGAAGCAGCCCATTGCGGGTCCTCCGGTGGAGGATGTGGCGTTTACGAGGGAGCTCACTGACGTTGCAGCATTGTCCGAAAACGTCTCCGGTCTCGTCGAGTACGCTTCGCGTTGGGGTGTATACGAACCCGGGCCCGAGCTGGACGCGCTCAGCAAATGGTGCAACGCAAAGTGCGAAAGCGAGAGGTTCATCATGAGGCTCAACAAGTTGCTCGCGCAATCGGTAGAAGACGACGCAGAGGATGGCGCAGAAACGAAGCTTGACGATGAAACCCGTCGTGAGCGCATTCAACAGCTATGTTCGTCGTCCTCTGAAGATGGATACGCGAATTTGGATGGCATTTCGAGCGACTCTGTGAATGAAAAGGAGTTGGTGAGCCGTCTTTTCAGCGTCGTCAAGCACATTTTGCACGCGTGTCCCTGGTGGCGCACCGGCGATCAACGGTGGATGGACCGCTTCCTTAAAGTGAGTAGTCTTTTGGATAGCGCATCGCAGGCACAGACTCAGAGTTTAGTGGATCTTTTGATGCTTTTACCTGCTGTTGAAGGTGTTTGTGACGCGGCTGGCCTGATGGACAACACATTGTGGGCGGAAGCTAAACCAACGTGGCTCGCTCAAATTAGATTTTACGTCCTCGGGCCAAGATCAGAAGCAGAGTTGAACGGAACAGCTCCTTTACCGCAGGTGGATGATAGCATTCCGGCCATTCACGACATTTTGCTCGCGCCAGAGCTCGTCGAACCTCTTCAAGACTTGAACACTCGACGCGCCGCGAATCTCGTCAACCAGTTTCTTCGCTGCTTAGCGCAAGATCCGAATCGCATGTCGCAGGGTGGCTTTCAGCTATGCACCGGAATAGCTTACGGCGCCGCGGGCATTCAGACTGGGGAAACTGTTGCACTCATTAAACGCGGTCTGGCCAAGACGTACGCGCGTTACATTGATCGTAAATCGCGTCCAAAGAGTTGGATTGACGTTAGCACTCTGCGGCCCACGGAGCGTTGCGTAGTCCTCAGTACGGCATACCGCGCCGGCGAGGTCTTCTCTGCGCGCGGTCGAGACGACGAACGTTTACCACCTTGTGCATGGATGATGTTGCTACTCATAGATCCGCCTGAAGTCACGCGTCCGATGGTGAGTAGGAACAGAGCCACGCCGCAAGAAGAAGAGAAGAAGCACGAGCGTCGACTCATCATCGCCCCTCTCTACGCAGGAGGTGACATTGCCGACTACGTTCTGCCCTGGAACAAGTACCAGGACGCCCAGAACGATCCATGGAACGCTGGTGATCGCATCATGATGCAGTTTGAAGGCGTCGAAACAGCGGATGAATCCAAGGGTCTCATAGCGTTTGATAACGGACTGTACTATCTCGGTCGCGTGCGCAGCGTTCGACGCAGCACGCCAGACAACTGGGAGACTGTCATGATCGTTTTCGATAGCGACCCGGACGATTATATGTGGGTTTCTCCTTGGGAAATCGTCGCCGCGCCCGAACAGTATCACGATCCTGTCCACGAAGCGCCGGCTCCGGTTGACCCTGAAAAACTTCTCTCCCCGGAAGATCTGGCTCTCGTAGCTCGGTGCAAATCCGTGGCGCGTCACTTGGGATGGCCCGCCGGGGATAACAAGAGAGAGTTTGACAAATACCACAAGGAATCATTCGGTGGTGCCCCGCCACAACCGCCAATTTTCTGTCGCACGCCGCTCAACGTGCACAGAGTCTTCCTCGAAGCGATGCACTTGGGTGGGTACGAATCCGTGACGCGCAACAAACTCTGGAAAACCGTCGCGCGTACTCTCGGGCGTGATCTAACTTCTCAAACGAGCGCATCGTTCGCCTTGAGAAAGGCTTACGAAAAGTGCCTGTACCCGCTGGAGAAACTTTTGACGACGGATGAGATGGCTAAACAGCTCGGCTTGGTTGCTGACGGGGCGACGATGGCTGATTATCCCAGCACAAACACCAGCCAATACGTTGGCTACGACGATGACGACATGGACAACGACGCCGGACGCGCTCGAGACAGCGATGACGACGACGATATCGATGAAAAAGAAGAGGCTAAAGACGCGCCCGATAAAGACGATGAGAGCGATTTCAAGATATCAGATGACGATTTCGATGAACTCAGCGATGACGATGACGACGACGATGATTCAGACTATTAGACGAATCCTTTGTATTAATGATGAAACCTGTGTTGAAATACTCTCGAGCTAGTACGACCACGGGTAGTATATCGTGAAGCTCGCACCGCGTTCTTCTTCTTTCTCCTCTTCTGCATCATCCTCAGTCGTTTCATTGCCGCGAATCGTCTCCTTGAGCGCGTGCGTCGAATTTGCGAGATAAATCGCAGCATCCGCGAGCGCGACGACTTCTCCGAGCAACATCGTCGAATACGGAAACAGCCTCCCTTGTTCTTCCTCGCACATCATCGTCGCTCGAATCCAAAGCGCCTCTCGCGCGCGTCCCGCGCACGTCCTCGATACAGTCGCTCTCGCCACTCCAACCTTAGCATCCACGAGGACGGCGACGCACCCATCCTCCAAAGTCGCCCCGTCCCTTCCCCGCGTCGCCCGCGCATCCGTAATTTCACACCCGAGACCAATCTTCGCGCAAAATGCGTCGACATCGGCGGTGGCACCGACGCACGGCTCGAACGGAACGACGACTGGCGCGGGCGCATCCTCGGACGCGGGAACGAGGGACGCACCCTCGTTCTCTCGAAGCCGCACCGACGTCGGCGACGCGCGCGCGATCACGACGCGCGCGAAAACGATGAAGAATAAAATTTTCACACGCATTCCCGCGTCGAGGCGCGCCCATCGTCGCGTCAACATGGTCGCTCGATGCCGCGCGAGGCGATGAGTGCGTCCCCGCGTGAATCCAACCGTCACTAATCACCACGCGCGTCATCGTGAACTCATGACGACGCCGCGGGACGCTTGGCCCCCACCCGCGACGCGCGCGCCGCCGCCGCTGACGCCATTCGAACCCCGGTACGCGTTCGCGCGCGACGTCACCGCCATCGGGCGTCCGAGAGAGACGCCGACGTCGCAAACGACGATGACGGGCGGCGCGGGCGCGGGAACGGGACTCCTTCCGTTTCCCTTCGCCAACGCTCCACCGTCGACGATAGAGACGACGCCGGCGAAGCGCGGACGATCGAGCGAAGATGATCTCGGACTCGTTTTACCCGGCGCGTTTGGTGACGGCCGCCTCGGCTCGGACGACGCGTTCGTCGAGCGGTTTAGGTTCAACGGGGACATCTTTGGGACAACTGCGTTGGGACACCACTCGCTGGATTCGAGCAAGCAGCAAGTCGCGCGTTCGCAAGCGGATAACTCGGCGCCGCTTACGATGACGCTCCCCGGGGGAACGTCTGAAGGGTGCGAGTTTGCGAGATGTAGTGGCGGTGGTGGTGGTGGACCGAGCGCGGGCGATAGCGCGATGCGTGAAGCGGCATTTCATGAGGAGGCCCGCGCGTCCATGCGAGGATTCTCCGAACGCGTAGAGACGATGCGGAGACGACAGAATGATTTATCAGATGAGATGGCGGGCGTGAAGCGGATGCTGATGGACATCATGACGACGCAGTCAAATTTGCTCGCTGCGTTGGCATCGTCGAGACGGCCGTTCGATGATGGGTACGTCGATGACAGAGACGTCGTCGAGCGAATGCGTCGTCGAGCGACGCCGAATGGGACGGGTGGTAGGGACGATGAAAACGACGACGCGCATCGCGTGTCCGTTCCACAACCGCGAACGACGACGCCGTCGAATGGTGGTCTACCGCACGTGCATGCGATTGCTAATGACGTAGATGACGACGACGACGATGACGACGAAGAAGAAACTGAAGCCGCCGGCGCCGAACTCACCGAATCCGAGCTCCGCAAACGCGTCCTCTCCCGCATGTTGGCGCATCAACGTCGACGTCGAAACGACGACACGCGATGACTGAAATTATCACGCGTGTGTTATTTTGCGGATGATTGGAATTTAGGCATTGAATGACCCGAATCGCAGGCTCGCGTCGAGCGTCAAGCGGTGTGTCAGCTAGACCACTCAGAATACTGAACAAGTGTCCAAAAAGCTGGGTCGACACAACGTGACGCTTCGCACCTCTCGCAAAGCCGCGACACCACCACCACCGCCGCCGCCGTCGCTCGATATGCCGCGCGGAGTGCTTGACGTGAACAGAGGCTCGCGCGCGTCCGGCGCGCTCGCTTCGACGCAAAGAAACGCGCTCGTCGTCGCCCTCAGTGTCTTCACCGTTGTTTTTGTTGTCGGTTGCGTAGTCATTCACGAACTCGTCGTGCACGGACACCCCGGGGCGTTCGCGCTGTTCCCGGCGATCGGAATGGGGTATCTCGCGGCGTGCATCCCTCTCGGGGTGCTCTGGGCGAACCCGGAGGACGCGCCGGAGGGGTGTAACGTGCTCAAACCGAAGGATTTTATGAGTTTGTGTGCGAGAACCTACGGAGCGTTCGCGCGGTCGAAGAGTGGGAAGATTGAAGGGAAGGATTTGTGAGCGAGTTTTCAGACGCGTCGTGTACCATTAATACCAAAATAAAACCGTCATGCTAATGTGTGCTGATGTTAATGTTACCACCATTCCTACAGCTCGTCGCGCCGAGCTCGTCTAGTCTACTTGGATGGAGTGCGGCGTTGCAACGCGAATTCGTCGACGAGGACGCGTTCGAGCTCGTCGCATCGTTCACCCACGCGAACGATTCTGTAATCCCCATCGCGCGAGCTTAGATCGACTATGGTACTCCCAGAACGCGCGGTGGGAATGCGTCCTCCGTCGATGACGACGTCGCATTTTGACCACAACTCTTGGAATTCTTCCACTGCCGTTGTGCTCGTCTCGCCCGACTTGTTGGCGCTCGTAAGCGCTATAGCTCCACCGTGCGCCCGGCACAGCGACCGCACGAACTCACTCGCGGGCACTCGAACGCCGATGAGTTCCACCCCCGGGTTCAATTCCGGCGCCACCCCCGTGGTCGCACGCGACTGTCGCCGTCGCAACAGCACCGTCGTCGGTCCCGGCAGCAGACGCGCTAGCAGCCCCTCAGCCAGGTGTTCGCACTCCCCGTACGCCCCAACATCCTCTGCATCCGCCACCGCGATCGCCAGCGGCACGTCTGCAGCTCTTCCTTTAATCTCATACAGCGCGTTTACCCCTCTCGCGCTCTTTGCGCACGCGGCAAAGCCATAAATGGTATCCGTCGGCACGGCGCACACGCCCCCATCTGCCAACGCCCTCGCGCACCGCGTCAACGCCGACGAGTCATCAACGCGCACTACGACGTTCTTCGTTTTATCGGTACGTTCAAACCGCCCGTCGTTGACATCGTCGTCGTCTGCAGTTACCGCCCCGAACACCCTCTTCGTCGTCGTCGTCGCTCGTCGTCGTCCTCGTTCACGACGTCTGACCACCGCGCCGTCACCACTACTCAATCCCAAGAGCGACGTTCGCCTCGCGTCGTCCCTACATCCGGACCACCCTCGACGCGTCGACGTCGATGTTGTCGCACACGTCGTCCGCATCGATACCGACGCCCGTCGCATCGCCGTCGCGCACCGCATGGCGTCGACGACTGAGGCGTGATGGACTGCATGAAAAAGTGCACCAAAGTGTCACTGTTTACACTGTATACGCATACAGAGGGGTTCTAACCACTTCGAGACTCGATCGACGGCTCTTGTCGGCATTTACGTGCCGCACGAACCGACGGTAACGAAGACGCGCGACGACGAAAACGACGCGCGCGCGATACGAGCGCACGAAACGAAATAATGTTCACCAATCTCGCGAGTAAGCTTGGCGGGACCTCGTCGCGAACGGCGTCGGAATCGTCAAAGAAGAATCAAAAAACAAGCGGCGCGTCTAGTCAGCAAGGCACGGATGCGACGACGCATCGACCGACGACGTTTGCGGACCGATGGATGATGTCGTGGACGGAGGAAGACGTGACGTTTCTCGGGGAAGACCCGTACGGAGATTGCGCGGGGAATATCTTTGCGCAGGCGGCGGTGGAGAGCAGAAGAAGGACGTCGATGGAGAGCTCGAGGAGCTCGATGGATGAAGGGGAGCGAAGGTTGAGCGAAAACGCCGCCATGAATCGGACGCCGAGAGCGTCGGCGAACGCGAACGCGGAGGAAAAGGCGAGGGCGTTTTTTGGAATTGGACCGATTTGAGCGTTTTTGTTCGGGTTTCTGTCTTTTTGATTTTGTTTTCAAACGAACAAACGAACGAGTGCAGAGCTGAAGTTTACTTGCTCCGAAAACGATGCCGACGAGGCTGAAGAGACTCCGTCGCGTGTTGTTGTAAATGTAAAAATAAAGCAAGACTGTGTATATGTACGAACCAACGGACTGTTTTACTACGAGAAGGAATAGCTACGCGCGAGATGAAGGAATTAGGTGTAGACGACGCCCGTTTTGCTTTCCATCAACGCCCAGAGTCTCGCTTGCTCGGCGTCGCCCGGTTGACTCCGACGCGGTTGCGGGGAGGCACCTATGAAATAATACCCGTTTCTCTCGCGCGAGTTTCGCTCAATATCTCGTACCATAATGTCAAACTGATCGTTCGCCTCGTACGTTTCGATACCGCAGCGCCCCCAACCGGCGAGAAGCATCTTTGTATTAACTGTCCCAGGATCGCACGAAAACACGTTCAAGTTGCGCTCGTGATTTGCAGTCCCGTCGAGAACCCGTCCATCGACAAGTCGATCGAATAGTTCATACGAAAACGCCTTCATGCACGCTTTCGATAGCGAATACGACCCGTGGGAGCTAAATCGTTTCTCTGCTGCTATGTTGTCGAAATCTATACGAGGAGCCGCAGAAATCGAAGCGACGTTCAACACGCTCGATTTTACCCCGGTCCGCTCCGCCGTCTCCACCAGCGTCGGTAATAACGCTTCTGTGAGTACGTACGGCGCCAATACATTCACCGCAAAAGTCATCTCATGTCCGTCGTCCGACATTTGCTGTCCCTCCATGTACACGCCGGCGTTGTTGAACAACATCGACAAATCCTTCCCTCGGAAATCCCTCTCCACCTCCTGTGCCAACGCCCGACACTCGGCGAGGGATTTAAAATCTCGCACGTAACCGTACACGCGCGCGCCGTCGACCGCGTGCGATTCCACAGAGGTCATCGCGCGTTCCAGTCGTCCAGAGTCTCTTCCGTGCAAGATGACAGAGTGCCCAGCCGCGACGAGACGACGCGCCGTGTGTAATCCGATCCCATCCGTCGATCCCGTGACGAGGGCCGTCATTGTGGTGGTGGCCATACCGCGCGCGTCTTCTGTTCTCGCGTCGGCGCTCGCGACGAGCGCCGGTGTATGCGGTAGTTGACTAGTGGCCGCGTCACTCGGTGACGCGAAACGCTTCACGAAAAGACATGTCGTCCACGACCCGACGCGTGGAAACCATCGCGCGACACCTACGTACGGTTACCCCGTCCATCAACGACGCCTACATCGCCGATTTACTCGCCGCGCGGTCGGAAATCGCTTCGTTTCTCGATGAAAGTAGCGCTAATCCGATCCTAGTGCGACTCGCGTGGCACGACGCGGGGACGCACGACGCGACGTCGAACGAAGCGTGGCCTCGACGCGGGGGTGCGAATGGAAGCATTCGATTCGACGTAGAGCTCGCGCACGGCGCCAATGCGGGGTTGGCCAAGGCGGTGAACTACTTGAAACCAATCAAGGAAAAGTACCCGGCGTTGAGTTGGGCTGATGTGATACAACTGGGCGGAGCGACGGCGATCGAACACGCCGGTGGACCGAAGATTCCGATGAGGTATGGACGCGTCGACGTCGTGGTGGATGGTGAGTGTCCGAGGGAAGGGAATTTGCCGGATGCGGAGGCGCCGTTCGGGGATGGGGCGAAGGACGCCGCGACGCACTTGAGAAACGTCTTTGGACGCATGGGTTTCAATGATAGAGAAATCGTCGCGTTGTCGGGCGCGCATACGATTGGAAGGGCGTTTAAAGAGCGGAGTGGGACGACGGAGTTTGGATACGGGGCAAAGAATGGGACGAAGTTTACGGGATGCCCGTTTATGAACGCCAAGGGTGACGGCACGCAAGGAAACATCGGCATGCCTGGTGGGGCGTCGTGGACGAGAAACTGGCTTAAATTCGACAACTCGTACTTTAATCGGGAACGAGAGACGGATGAAAAGGATTTGATCTGGTTGAGCACGGACCGTGCGTTGCACACCGACCCAGGTTTTGCGCCGCACTTCATGCGATACGCTACGGATCAGAATGCCTTCTTTTACGATTTCGCCGCCGCGTTCGCCAAACTTTCCGAGTGCGGCTCAAAGTTTAGCGACGGCGTCGGCGTCTTTCTTCCAGCCTAGCATTGCAATCAGTCAATCGTATTCTCGTTATTCTTTGCTTATTACAAATCTACTTTTTTTTCGCTCACCGTGTCGGCTTAGGATTTCTCTACTAACTAAGAAAAAATCTCTTCACCAGTCCGTTTTTCGCGAAGAGAGCGCTCGCTTTCGACACTCAAAGTTGCAGGATGAACTTCCAAATACCCGTGTCCGGGTTGTACTCCACGAGTTCGGCGCCCGCCTTTTCCGTTTGCTTAACAATCTTATCGCGGTACTTGTGCTTGGCGGCATCGCCCGATTTCTTGGGTAAAATACCGTACAAAGTCACCTCAGCGCGCTTCTTCAAACCTTCGCCTTCGGCAGGCGGTTCGATGTCTTGATCCTCGGGGTAGAGGCAGAGACAGGCTTGCTCGAAGGAAACGATCTTATCCAGATCGAGCCCTCTCACGTCGACAGGTTCGAGCCACTTGACGCGACCGAACGTTTCATTGGACACGGTAAAGTTATCGAGCGCCGCGAGGGCGTCGTCGCCGTTGCGTTCAAACATGCGCTCCATTTGTTCAATCGAAGGACTCATGCTGTACCCGGCGCCGTTGAGCTTCGGAAGAATGGCGTTGCGGGGTTCGCTCGTCGTCTTCGCCGGCGTGTTCTCCTTATCGTCCGCAAAGTGCACTTGACGACGCTCCGGGCTTCTCTCCGATCGCGCGGGCGATACGGCGAGCGTCACAGACGGAGCGGGAGACGCCGCAGCGCCCTCGGGTCGAATGAAGAGCGTGCGTGGGTTCTCGCGAGGCTTGAACAACCATCCCGCGCTCGAAGGCGTGGCGACGGAAACGGCGCTTCCCGGGCGAGATGTCGACCCGGGAGTGGCAGCTAAGGGCGTGCCCGCGCCACCAGTAGCCGGAGACAGAACAGAGGCACCGCCGCGAGGCTTGGCGTCTCTGCTCAAACCGCCTCGGCTCGTCAACCACGGAGAACGCGGCGTGAGCGAACGAACGGGGAACGCAGTCGCAGCGGCACCAGCTGCTGGACTTTGAATCTTACCGAGCAGTGATTGCTTGGGAGGGCCCGCATCGGCAGCGACGAGAGCGAGCTGCGGCATTTGCAATGGAGAACCGTACGGCGTCATCGCCGTCGGTGCGCCGCCCAAAGGAGCGATCGCGCCCATCGCGGGTTGCGCCGTGCTCAGAGCGCCGCCGCCAAAGAGACTTCCCCCGATACCGGGCGCCGTAGTCGCAGCTGATGCGCCGAATATACTTCCACCAGACGCCGCGGCCGCGGGTGCGCCGAAGAGACCGCCGCCGGGCGCCGAAGCTGGGGCGGACGCTCCAAACAAACCTCCGCCGATGGCAGGGCTGGACGCGGGAGCGCCGAATAAACCACCCGCCGGTTTCGGCGCGCCAAAGAGGCCGCCACCGGCGGCGGCACCCGCCGCCGGTGCCGATGCTCCGAACAGACCACCTCCTGCCGCGGGCGCAGAGGCACCAAAGAGACCACCGGCCGGTGCGGACGCTGCGGTAGAGGCGCCGAATAAGCCCCCGCCGATGGAGGGCGTGGTGCCGCCGAGCGGGGTGGACGTCGACGCGCCAAAACCTCCGAAGGCGGGCGTCGCCGCAGCTGTAGTCGCCGGAGAGGCGCCAAACAATCCACCTCCCGTCGTTGCGGGAGTGGAAGCGGTGCCAAACAAGCCTCCACTGGCGGCGCCGAACGCTGGCGTGGACGCTCCGGGTGTCGGCGCGGGTGCACCAAAGAGACCACCGCCCGCAGCCGGAGTCGTGGGTGCAGCTCCAAACAACCCGCCCGCAGGCTTTGGTGCTGTACCAAAGAGACCTCCCGACGCGGGCGCAGATGCCGCTGCACCGAAAGCGGGCGTCGCCGGGGCGGAAGAACCAAACAATCCACCGCCGGTGGACGGAGCAGCTCCAAACGCTCCCGGCGTCGTCGGCGCCGCACCGAACGCGGGCGTAGACTGCGCCGCACCGAACGCGCCTGGCGTGGATGCTGGAGCGGCACCAAACGGACTTGCAGCAGGAGCCGCACCGAACGGACTCGCCGCAGCGGGAGCCGCACCGAACGCGCCCGGAGTCGTAGAGGGCGCCGCGCCAAACGGACTCGCCGCGGGTTGCGAAGCGCCGAACGCGCCCGGAGTTGGCGCCGCACCGAACGCACTAGTCGCCGGCGCGCTGGCGCCGAACGCACCAGGCGTGCTCGTTGGCGCTCCGAACGCGCTCGGCGTTGCGGACGCACCGAAACCACCCGTCGCCGTCGGACTCGCTCCAAAGGCACCCGGCGTCGACGACGGCGCTCCAAACGCACTCGGCGTTGCCGAAGCGCCAAACCCACCCGTGGCGCCTCCAGAGCTGCCAAACAATCCTCCTCCCGGAGATGAGCTGGTCGGCGCGCCGAACGCACTGGTTGTCGTCGCCCCGCCGCCAAACGGACTCGGCGCCGACGACCCGGCGCCAAACGCCCCACCCGGCGTCGAAGAACCAAACCCACCCGTCGTCGAAGGCGCCCCGAACGCCCCACCCGTGGACGCCCCGGCGCCAAACGCCCCGCCCGTGGATGCCCCGGCGCCAAACGCCCCACCCGTGGACGCCCCCGCACCAAACCCAGTCGTCGCGCTCGGCGCCCCAAACGGACTCGCCGCCGCGCTCGGCGCCCCGAATGCCCCACCGGCGCCCGCACCGCCCCCGAACGGACTCGGCGCCGCGCTTGCACCGCCAGGCATGCCAAATCCACCCGTTGTCGACGGCTGATCCGCGCTATCGTACGCCGCCGCCCGAATCTCTTCCACGCTCTTGCTCAGATTTTCCGGCATGGCTGAGATCGAGTGCACCATGGCGTACGACGTGTTCGGCGCCAACAACTCCTTATCCGTCACCCGAGTCGACCGGTAACCGGCGACTCCGGCATTCATCGAGCAATTCACCGCCTTGTGCGACGTGGACCCACACTTGGAGCAACAGTGTTTATTCCTGCAATTCGAGCCGAATCTGCAGCTCCCCTTGTTCCAGTACGAACACGCGCCTTGCACCGGCGACGCGCCGCCTTGCGCCGGCGACGCGCCGCCTTGCGTCGCCGCCCCGAACGCTCCACCGGCGCCTCCTCCTCCTCCGAACGCCCCACCGCCTCCTCCGAACGCCCCGCTCGCCCCTCCCCCGAACGCCCCGCTCGCCCCTCCTCCACCGAATCCTCCACCGGGCGTCCCGAACGCCGACGTCCCGCCCACCGCGGTCGCGCCCCCGGGTCCACCGAACGGGCTCGGCGTCGCCACCGCCGGCGGCCGCGTCGCCGACCCGAACCCACCGAATCCTCCGCCGCCTCCGAACGCCATCTCGCACCGGTGTATCGACCGAACGTCCACCACCTTCGTCCGCGCTCTCCCGCGGGCGTGTGTGACGGGATCGATTCGTTCGATTCGATCGCGAACACCGAACGGGACGGACGGACGATGCTCCACCAGATAGATCGATGGGGTTTATACTTTAATATGAACTCACGTGACGTATTATGTACTAGTAAAAGAGGAGATTCGTCCGAAATCCTTCCAAAATCTCCCCCAACAAAGTTCGAGGAGTGAGTAACTCTCATCAGATCTCGTCTTCGCGCGCGCCGTTCGTCCGATCGTCCGTTCGTTGGTTCGTTCGTTGGTTCGTTCGTTGGTGCCCCGTTTCGTCGTCGCTGGGGTCCGGGGTCGGGATACGCGCGCGCGCGAGAGCGAGAGCGAGCGAGCGAGACCCTCGCGCGAGGTAAAGGTTTGTTCACGACGCGTCGTCGTCGTCGTCGGATCGACGTCGTCCGTGCGCGCGCACCGTCGAGGAAGGTGCCCTGGTGAAAAAAGCGAGGGAAGCGCGCGGTGCCACGTCAGAGCGGGTGAGTTTTTGTCGATATGCGAGACCGAGTGGGGAAGTTTTTGTGCGTCGTGCCGCCGAAAACGCTCCGCGTGAACCACGCGGACGGAAGCGCGGCTCGAGTGGGCGGGGAAGATGCGCTGGAGGATGCGCTGAACGCGCTCGAGTTTAAAAAGTCGAGCAGCGCGTTGGACGGAGGCGGGGTGGCGATCGGCGTCGGGCCGGGGATACAGGCGTTCACGGATAACGAGCTCATTGTGAGCTTTGTCGGACACCTGACGAACGTGGATTACCTGGCGTGGCGATTGTTTTCGGACGAAGGGAGACGAGGGGATAGGGCGCCGAGCGCGCTGGAGGCGGCGAGACAGTTGGTCGGAGGGAGGTGTTACGAGGCGGAGCTGGTGTGTCACCTGTACAAGACGTTTGGGACCAAGGCGTTGCCAAAGCTGAGGGGGAAGTTTGCGTTCGTGGTGTTTGATTCGAAATCGGTGCGTGTGTTCGCGGCGAGAGATGTGAGCGGGGATTACGATTTGAAGTTTGCCAAGGATGACGATGGGACGGTGATTGTTTCAAACTTTGACGGGGCGAGCGAGCTCATGCCGAGTAAACGCGGGATGAGCGACGTGCCACCGGGGTGCTACGTTTACGGACATCGCAGCATTTCTCCGAATCGATTCGCCAAGACGCTCGCGGAGAAGAGCAGCGAGCTCGCGGCGGCGGTCGCGGCAGCGGAACGCGCGCTGCGTGGATTGAATGTCAAATCGCGCAGATCAACGAGAGCCTCGCTCGACGAAGAAAGAGAGCGCACGCTCTGCGACGACACCATGCGCGCGCTCGACGATTTAGACGGCGGCCACGAGTTTGAGTCGCACGATAGAGCGATCGAGGTTGAGGAGGGTGAACCTGGTACCGAGGAGGATCACAGACAGGCTGAGGTTGTTGCGATTAAGACGGCGTCGGCGGCGATTAAACGCATCGCGAGCGGCGTCAACATGACGGGTATGGTGCGCATGGATGGCTTCAATGCCCTCGCTGCGGTGGGTCTGCGAGCTTCTGATACCACGGATCCGGCCTCTAAAGACTTCAAATTGGATCGCGTGCCCAGTCGTTCCGGCTTGTTGAGCGAAATGGTCAAGGTGGCATCCTTCGGCAACCTGAAGAATGTCAACACAGGCAGCTTGACAAATCGCGCGCACAACGCTGTTTCTTCGCCGAAGAAGGGTCTCAGCGCGCATAACAGACGCGGAAGCTGGGCCGATATGACTCTGCTCGTCGCGTCGGGCGAGTCGAAACAGGAAAACGAAGGAGACGACGACACATAAATAAAAATTAACGCATTTCTTTGGATTGATGATTTCTGCTACAATGTTGTAAAGGCTCTAAGTGATACAGTATTCTTCATCCGCAATTGACGTGATTGATTCCGTAGAATGACAAACTCCCCGAGTTTGTCACTTCCTCCGTCCCGTGTCGATCGCCATTGACGAGCATCGCGGTGTACGCCTGCGATCCGCAGTCAATCAAGACTGGACCATCCGCCGACTCAGCCTCGAGCATCTTTCCCAGCGGGTGCAAACCGACGTTACCCGCCCCGGTGTACGTTCCAGATTTAACTCTAAATTTATCACGATTCACCATGTAAGAGAACCCGTGATTTTCCGGGATCTTTGCCGATCTACCAAACTTCATAGAACGATACTGCGGAGGAGTTCTCGTGCCGTGTTCAGAGTCTGAGACGCTATAACTCAAACCGTAAGCTCTCGGTTCGCCTAGCGCCGCTTCGATTGCACGCTGAAATGTTAAATACGGCTGATTCGGCGTACCGTCACCGTATGTGTCGGATCCATCCTTTGCGACGTAAATGTCGCAAAAGAAGAATTTTACTTGATCGGATCCAGACTTCACCGTACTCCACGTGCTGCCTCCGTCAACGCTCACCTGAATCGTCTTCTCAAAGCAGGGACGGAAAGTCCCAATAATCTCACCGCCGCTTCTTGGCGCGTGCTTCTTAGTTATGCATCGTACGCGACCGAGGTTATCAAAGCTTGCCTGCAGCGTGTGCGTGACTGAGGTATCCGAGTCGTGCAATTTGCACAGCATGTTACTTGAGGGGAAGAAGCCGCTGCCATACACCGAGATTTCAGTGTTACCAGAGAACGGGCCCCGGGCCGGATAAGTCGTTTCCTCGTGCGTGGTTCTCGCAGAGACGACGTTCGGTTTACCACCGTAAACGCGAATCAACCATCGGTCGCCGAGTTGATGATGCGATCCCGTCGACGTGAAACGAATGGACAGGTCGCTTCCGAGCGCCCCAGAAGCGGCATTGCCGGCTGGATCCGTGATGCTCCCTCCGGCCAATCCCACTGGAATAGCGCGCCCAGTTTCTACCCACGGCACGTCGGAGCCGACACTCGAATGAAATCTCCAGCGGAATGTCTCAGCAAGGTTTGTAGCGTCATCAATCACGACTTCGTACCATCCAAGGCCGTCACCGCCGTAAGTACCCTCAACTATGAGATCGTTCGCAACACCGCTCCCGCTCCCGCTCTCCGCAGCTTCTATGTCGTAAGCCGTCTTTGCCGCGGCGTAGCTCGCTGCAGCAACCACGTCTTTTGCGCCGGAATCTCCGTAAATCGTACTCACCGTGTTCGTCGTCAAATTCAACGCAAGAGGCACGCCGTCAATGTAAGTGGTTCCGGAAGCCTCATAGTAAATTGGCACATCTTCGAACGAAGAATTGTCAAAGTAAGTGAACGTCGACCCATCACCAGCATCGACAGGAGGTGCGCCATCCGCCCCACCTTGACCGCTGTGATACGTGACACCGTCGTTGGAAACAAAAATTGTCACCTGTTTGCCTCCATGCGCCGTATCGTCATCTTGACCACTTATCCAAGCAGGTGCCACGCACCGAATGAGAGAATACGAAATCCATTCCGCTTTTACCGTGTTCGCCTCGGCTGCAGCCGTCTGAAACGTAGTAGAATCCGTCGAATCGATGACGGTGATCATTCCGCCCATGAACGCGTCGCTAGTACTGTGATAGAAAATGAAATCAGGCGTGTTCGCATCTGGCGTGAACGTCACCGATCCAGTGGAGATGGGTGACGTCAACGCATTTCCAGACGAACGACTGCTCGACCACATCGCAGGTTCGACTGTGGATAGATAAAACGCGTGGTTTCCGAGGCTGCTCGCTGTAAACGTGTACGTGGTATCACGCTGCAAGATGAACGCAGCCCCTTGCCCGTTCACTCGCGAACTGGCGATGCTAAAGCCGTCATCTGCGCCACGACCGAACCAGGGATGCGCGTTCGTCTTCGTCACAGCTGAAACCGTGAAAGCGACAGCGGTAGATTGATCCGACGGATTGCCAAAACGGCATCGAAGGTGCACTCCTGGAAGAAAGTTATCATCCGTCATCCTATTGTTGTAATTGTGCGACGGATTGCTAATCTCCACGACCACTCCTCCGTCCACATGACCCGTGGCGTTTCGAATAACCCAGTCTCCGCTCGGGTCGCTGTCCTTGTAGGTGAAGTACAGGAACGTGCCGTCGTCATCCGTATTCAACGGCGTCGTGCTATATCCTATGCCGTTGTTCGCCACGGTGATGTGCACGTTTGCCGCCTTCTTCCGCGGAGGCGTCACGACTGTGATGGATCCAAAATCCACGTACGTTGCCTTGACGATATCAACCTCTGGGGCGACGCTCGGGGTGGACGGGTCGTAGTAAGCAAAGCGCACGGACAGTGCAGAGTTTCTTTGGAAACCACCGCCGGTGATCGTCACCGTGGTCCCTCCGACGACGTGGCCCTTGTCTGGGGTGATACTATGGAGGTACGGCGGCGGCACGTACGACGGAAGCCGTTGCGCGTGTGCCAGAACGCCCTGGGAGAGCGAGAAGAACGCCGCGGCCCAACTTACCGTTGCCGCCGCAGCGAGAAACGCAACGCGCGCGCCCACAGCGCGTCCGGAATCGCGGCGAGACATTCGCGCGCGCGCGGTAATAACACCGCGTCGGTGTTCTTGGCCGCGCGAGCGCTCTCTGTGAGGCGTCGCGGTCTGGCGCGTCACGCGTCTCGGTGTTGATTACTTTTTACTCGTCCACTACGGACGCGCTCGCCGCGAGCGTCCCAAAAACGGACGCGTGGAAGAGGTGCGACGTTATCGAGTTGTGAGTGCGTAGACAATAACAACATACTATTTTGTGTTAGGGGAGAATTGATGTTCTTTGAACCTATTTCGTCGGCGTGACGCTTTGTCGAAGCACCTTGAGCGGAGAGGTGAGCACGTGGCCGTCTTCACTGTACGCGGTACTCTTGCGAACCGCGATGGCTTCGTCCGAGTTGTACTCGGCGAGCTGTTCGCTGGCGGCTAAGATGAGGCCCATAAAGAGCGGAGACGGACGTCCCGGACGGGATTTGTACTCCGGGTGATATTGGCAACCAACCATGAATGGATGGCCGGCGACTTCACAAATTTCCATGCGCGTTTGCGTGTCATCCTTACCGACGAAGACGCAGCCAGCCTCTTCGAGCTTCGGAACCATGTCCGGGTTGACTTCGTATCTGTGACGGTGGCGCTCATCGACGTGGTCAACCTTGCCGTACAATCGAGACGAGATACACTCTTGAGTTTGGAAAATCGTGCGACGGCTACCGAGTCGCATCGTACCGCCCATGTGGGTCTTGCTTCCCTCTGGCATAAAGATGACAGCCGGGTGCGGGGTGTTCGGCTCCATCTCGGTCGAGTGCGCGCCCGCCAAACCAAGAACGTTCCGCGCGTACTCGATAACCAAGCACTGCATGCCGAGACAAATGCCGAGGTACGGGGTTTTCGTTTCTCGGGCGTACTTCGCCGCGAGCATCTTACCCTCAGTGCCTCTTCCACCAAAACCACCCGGAACGAGAATACCTTGCGCCTTCTTCACGTTTGCCCACGCTTCTTCGTACTTGGTGGCATCTTCGTTCTTCGTTTGTTCCTCGAGATCGCTCGCCTCGACCCAGAGCAAGTCGAGCTTGCGATCGCACGCGATGGAGCTGTGAAGCAACGCCTTTGTGACGGACAAGTACGAGTCGCCCAAGCCCGTGTACTTACCGACGAGCGCAATCGTAACTGGCGTCGTGACATTGTCCCACTTCTTCGCGCGGTACGCCCACTCTTGCATATCCGGCGTGCGGTAGGACATTTGGAACTGCTTGTAAATGTTTCTCAGCATGTCTTGCTCGAGCATCACGAGCGGCACGTGCCAAATGTTTGAAACGTCGCACAAGTTGATGATGCACTTTGGATCGACGTGGCAGAAGAGCGCGAGCTTATCCATGACGGCCTGTTCGAGCGGATTCTTCGATCTACACGCGAGCATGTGCGGAGACAAACCGGCGGAGCGAAGCGCTTGAATCGAGTGCTGCGTCGGCTTGGTCTTTTGTTCGCCCACGGCGCCGACGACGGGCACGAGCGACACGTGAATCAAGCAAAAGTTCGAGGTACCGACCCGAAACTGAAACTGTCTCAACGCCTCGATGAAAGGCATCGACTCGATATCACCCACGGTACCTCCGAGCTCGATCACGCACACTTCCGGTACCTTGTCGGAACCGTCCACCGGCACGTGCGCCACGCGTTCGATCCAGTCTTGAATCTCGTCGGTAATGTGCGGCACAACCTGCACCGTTTTCCCCAGATATTTACCCTCGCGCTCCTTGTTAATAACGCTCTGTCACGCGTTCGTCGTCCCCGTTCTCACCGTCAGTCATCCAACTCGCGCGCGCTTTCCTTTCGATCGTTCGATTCGTTCCCAAACGCGAAAAAACCCGCGCGCGCGACGGCTCGCGCGCCTCGCCCGACATCGTCTCGTCTCGTCTCGCCGATTTTCCACGCACCTGATACACCTTCCCCGTCGTGATGTTGTGATCTCTCGTCAGCGACACGTCCACGAACCGCTCGTAGTTCCCAAGGTCCAGATCGCTCTCCCCGCCGTCGTCCAGCACGTACGTCTCCCCGTGTTCGAACGGCGACATCGTCCCGGCGTCGATGTTGATGTACGGGTCGATCTTCACGCTCGTCACCCGCAACCCGGAGGCTTTGAGCAAGACCCCGACCGAGGACGCGGTGACGCCCTTGCCCAGCCCCGAGACGACGCCTCCGGAGACGACGACGTACTTCATGACGACAGACGACAGACGACGGCGTTTGACTGATCGATTCAAATCCGTCCGCGAAAACCGTCCCGCGCCGCTCTGTCGCCCGGACAGACGGACTCGGACACTCGGACAGACTCGGACAGAGGGTTTATTTTTTT
>Ga0255784_10000233_pt1 | contig 43487 bp, 39 predicted proteins | sample 101ome_14_FD_179982 | JGI IMG/M metagenome (GOLD analysis project Ga0255784, IMG submission 179982) | Coastal salt marsh microbial communities from the Groves Creek Marsh, Skidaway Island, Georgia - 101403AT metaG (version 2) | ecosystem: Environmental > Aquatic > Marine > Intertidal zone >...
GAAATTGCAAAGATGGGCTATAAATTCCAATTCATTACATTGGCTGGGTTTCATACTCAAAATATTGCGATTTTTGAACTTGCAGAAAAATATAAGAAAGAAGGAATGGCTGCTTATTCTAGAATTCAACAACAAGAGTTTTCTAGAGAAAAAGATGGCTACACAAGCGTTAAACATCAAAGAGAAGTTGGTACTTCCTATTTCGATGCAGTTTCAAACACTATTAGTAGTGGAAAAAGTTCAACAACTGCTATGGCAGGTTCAACTGAATCTGAGCAGTTTTAAATAAAAATAATTTCCCTCATATTTTTTTTAATAGCCCTTAACTGGGCTATTTTTTAGTTTGATCAATATATAATGGACTGATAGAGAGCAATATGACTAATAAAAACTTTGGTTTTGGCACACAGATTAGAAAATCACCTTATTTTGACTCTACTGTAAAATGGGGAGCAACTGGGTTTTCAGTTTATAATCATATGTACATCCCAAGAGACTTTGGAAGCCCTGAACAAAATTTTTGGAACTTGATTGAAAAATCTATTCTTTGTGATGTTGCTGTTGAAAGACAAGTTGAGATCACTGGACCTGATGCATTCAAATTTACACAATTATTAACGCCAAGAGATTTATCAAAACTAGCTGTTGGTCAATGTAAGTATGTTTTGATTACCAATAATGAAGGTGGAATTTTAAACGATCCAGTTTTATTAAGATTAGGTGAAAATCACTTTTGGTTATCATTAGCTGACAGTGACGTTTTATTATGGGCACAAGGGGTTGCTGTTAATTCAGGTTTAGATGTTCAAATTAAAGAACCAGATGTTTCTCCATTACAACTTCAAGGACCTACATCAGGAGAAATAATGATTAAACTTTTTGGAGAGGGTATTAAAGATTTAAAATATTATTGGTTAAGAGAATATAATTTAGATGGAATACCTTTAATTGTATCTAGAACTGGTTGGTCGAGTGAGCTTGGTTATGAAATATATTTAAGAGATGGCACTAAAGGAAATGAATTATATGAAAAAATTATGGAAGCGGGTAAAGAACATGGTTTACAACCTGGTCATACATCTTCAATTAGAAGAATAGAAGGAGGAATGCTTTCATATCATGCAGACGCAGATATTAATACAAACCCATTTGAACTAGGTTTTGATAGACTAGTAAATTTAGATAGTGATATTAACTTTATTGGAAAAGAAGCCTTAAAAAAAATAAAACACAATGGAATAACAAGAAAGCAAGTTGGTATCGAAATTGATTGTAAACCTTTAAGTGGACCAAATACGACTTTTTGGGAACTTAAAAAAAATAATGTAAATATTGGTAAAGTTACATCTGCTGTTTATTCGCCAAGACTTAAAAAGAATATTGCTTTAGCGATGGTTTCGGTTGAACAATCTGAAATAGGTAATGAATTTCAAGTAACGACTAATGAAGGTTTGTTTAACTGTAATGTTGTTGAAAAACCTTTTTATGATCCAAAAAAGAAAATAGCTAGTAGCTAAGACTTAATATTATAACCTTTTTTCAATAGTACACTCACTGTTCCAATACAAATAAACAAGAAAATTACCATTGAGCTAATACTTATCCAAATATTAAAGTCAGAAACTCCATAAAAAGCAAATCTTAGTCCATTAATTAAATAAACTACGGGGTTAAAATAAGTGATGGTTTGCCAAAATGGTGGCAACATATCTAGTGAATATAAACTTCCTCCTAAAAATACCATTGGCGTAATAATTAGAGTTGGAATAATAGACATTTGCTCAAAATTTGAACTCATTAATCCAATTAAGAATCCAAATAATGCAAAAGTGAATGCAACAAGCATAAGTAAAAAAACTACCAAAAGTGGGTATTTAACGTCTACTTCAACAAAGAAATTAGCTGTAATGAAAATTACTACTCCAACAATTAATGTTTTAGTGGCTCCTGCCCCAACAAAAGCTAACACTATTTCTAAAGTTGAAATTGGTGCTGCTAAGATTTCATAAATCGTTCCATTAAATTTAGGAAAAAATATTCCAAACGAAGTATTTGTGATTGATTGAGTTAATAATGTTAGCATTAAAAGACCTGGCACAATATAGGAGCCATAACTAATGCCATCTATTTTTTCTACATATCCACCAATGACCGAGCCAAATACAATAAAATAAAGAGAGGTAGATAAAACTGGTGAAAGCAATGATTGCATCAATGTTCTTTTAAATCTATCCATTTCATGAAGGTAGATTGCTCTAAAGGCTGAATAATTAAATCTCATTATTCTCCTTTACTAAACTAACAAATATTTTCTCTAAAGTACTTTGTTCAGTTTTTAAATCTTTTAATTTTAATCCTGCATCTTTTATATCTTGTAATAAATTTGTAATACCAGTTTGTTCTGCTTGAACATTGTAGGTGTAATCAATCGACATTTTATTTTTACCTAAAACTAATTTATATTTATCTAAACTATCTGGGATTTTAGAAATTTCTTCTTGAAGATCTACAGTTAGTTTTTTATGTCCCATTTTCTTTAATAATTCTTTTGTGTCTTCAACAACAATTATTTCACCTTGGTTGATAACACCTACTCTATCCGCGATAGCTTCTGCTTCTTCAATATAATGAGTGGTTAAGATAATAGTAACTCCTGTTGCTCTTAATTCTTCAACAATTTTCCACATATCTTGTCTTAACTCAACATCTACTCCAGCGGTAGGCTCGTCTAAAAATAAAATTGAGGGCTCATGAGATAAAGCTTTGGCAATTAAAACTCTTCGCTTCATCCCTCCTGATAATTGTCTTAATCTTTGATCTTTCTTATCCCATAAACTCAATTGTTTTAAAATTTTTTCTATATGCTGTGGGTCTGGTTTTTTTCCATACAGACCTCTTGAATAAGAGACGTTGTTAAATACTGTTTCAAATTGTTCTAATGTTAATTCTTGAGGAACTAAACCAATTCTTGATCTTGTTTCTCTATAGTCATCAATAATATCAAAGTTATCAACTGTAACTTTTCCAGAAGATGGTTTTACAATGCCACAGATTATACTAATTAAAGTAGTTTTGCCGGCACCATTCGGTCCAAGCATTGCAAAAATTTCACCTTTTTTGATATTTAGATTAACGCTTTTAAGCGCATTAAATCCATTTTTATAAACTTTAGATAAATTATTAATGCTTATTTGATTTTGTGACATTTTGGATCATCAACATATAAGCTTTATTGATTATATTTCAATAAGATCATTTTATGATCAACAAAGTTTTGTTAAGATGAATTTATGAAAAAAATATTAGCTATAATCACAATCTTTTTTGTATCAATCTCGTTATCTTCTGCAAAAGAAACAACGTTTAAAAAAGAGCTATTTGATAAAGCTTTATCTGATGGAAAGGTTGTAGTTGTTAGTTCGTGGATTAAATATTGTACATCTTGTGCAAGTCAAATGAAAGTTCTTGATAAAGCAAAAAATGATTTTGATAACATTGAATATTTTAAATTTGATGTAACAAAGAAAGAAATTGCTGAATTTTTTAATATTCAATATCAAACAACGCTTTTAATTTTTAAAGATAATAAAGAAGTTTATCGAAGTATTGGTGAAACTACCAAAGAACTTATTTATGATGCTTTAAATTCATCGATCTAAATCAATTTCTTATTATTTTCAAAATTACTGCTGGTAAAAAAGTTGCAATCATAAATGATAAAAATAACAAAGATTGAGCAACAAAAGGTGAAAATAGTTCTTTAGACATCAATACCCCAACTAGCAAGCTTTTAGAAAAGTCTGGAAAAGGAAACATTAAAAATCCGGCAACAAGACCAATTATAATCGAAATATAGGCAGTTTTTTCATTTACCTTATTGTAAAAACTGTAAAAGACTGTGAATACAAACGCACAACAAAATAAATCTGCCAGCAAAAATAAATATAAAATATCAAATCCTTTTGATGCAACTCCAAACGCTATCAGTGATAAAAATACTATAAAATATTTTGAAATTTTTAAATAATCTGTTTTTTTATCTAAGTTAAAAGTTGCTTTACCATCTACAACAAACAAACTTGATATTGCATTAACCAATGTATCTACAGTTGAAATTGTTAAAGCCAAACCAAGAATAATAATAATTAGAGATAACATTTCAGTTTGATCTTTTAATAATAAAGTAAAAAATCCTAAATCAGCTCTTGCTGATGGATCAATAGAGAATGACACCATTCCAATAAAGCCCATTAAAAAAACTATCGGCACAATAATAAAAAAAGAAATGATTAATGCTGATTTTAATGTTTGATAATTTTTAGCAGCATAAACCCTTTGCCAATTACCTTGATGAAATAAATTTGTAGCTGCAACTGCAATAAAAAAAGTTAATCCAGCTGTATAACTTGGAATATAAGATGAGCTTAACAGTTGTGGATTTTTTTCTTTAATCAAAGCAAATGAAAAATTATCTCCTGTTGATGAACTGATAATTAAAATTAGAATTAATAAAAGAAAACCAATTACTATCATTTGTATATTATCAGTAAAAATTGAGGCTCTTAAACCACCGTAAAGTGTGTAAGTTAAAGTAGCTAAAAGTACTATTAAAGCAGTGATCCAAAGATCTGTGCCTGATAAGTAATTAATTAAAACTGCAACTGCAGTCACTTCTGCACAAAGAAAAATAAACATATAAAAGATTGTCATTAACAAGATAAGTTTGAATAAACTTTTTCCAAATTTTTTTCTCATAAACTCAATTAGAGATGAGCCTTTTGGAAATTCTGATCTAATTTTTCTTCCAAAATATATTAAAAAAATCATTGGAAACGCTGTGCCAAGGGCATAACCAATAACAGCTCCCAATCCTCCCCAGGTAGCAGCAGCAACAGGACCAAATAAAATCCATGCCCCTAAAGCTGACGCAACAAGACTTGTGGTAAGTGAAAATAATTCAATATTTCTATTTGCAGTTAAATAATTGCTTATTCCTTGGAATTTTTTAGAGTGATAAATTCCTAAGATAGCAAATATTAAACTAATAATAATTACTAATGTTAATGAAGATGATTGACTTAAAAAGTATATGTTATCCATTGTATCCCTTTCTGAATTACCGGACAGGTTCTTAGGGTTTAATCTCAGTCTGTTAAGACACCCCTTTATTTATGTATATATCTAATTTTAATTTTTTAAACTAATAAATTGAGATATATTAATAATTATGAACTACAAAGCATCTCCTAAAAGATATTCTAGCATGAAGTATAGAAGATGTGGAAAGAGTGGAGTTGATCTCCCTTTAATAAGCCTTGGTCTGTGGCATAATTTTGGTGGTAAACAACTTACATCTGAAGCAAAGAAAATGTTATTTTATTCTTTTGACTCAGGAATTACTCATTTCGATTTAGCAAACAATTACGGACCTCCAGCGGGAAGTGCTGAAGCTAATTTTGGAAAAATTTTAAGTAAAGAATTTAAAAGATATAGAGATGAATTAATTATTTCATCAAAAGCAGGCTATGATATGTGGGAAGGACCTTATGGAGAATGGGGTTCTAAAAAATATATCATTGCTAGTTGTGATCAGAGTTTAAAAAGAATGGGACTAGATTATGTGGATATATTTTATTCTCATAGATTTGATCCAAATACACCATTAGAAGAAACAGCAGATGCATTAGAGCTAATTTATAAATCAGGTAAAGCTTTATATATTGGTATTTCCTCTTATTCTTCAAAGAAAACAATTGAGATGTTTAATATTTTAAAGAAAAGGAATATTAAAATATTTATCCATCAACCTTCATACTCTTTAATAAATAGATGGTTTGAAAAGGATTTAGATAAAAATTTGATTAAATTAGGAATTGGAACTATTGCTTTTTCTCCATTAGCGCAGGGTATGTTGTCAGATAAATATTTAAAAGGAATACCAAAAGCATCTAGAGCAAGTGATCCAAAATCAGCATTAGACAAAGGATTTATTACTAAAAGAAATATAAAAATAATTTCAGATTTAAATCAAATTGCAAAAAAAAGAGGTCAAACATTATCTCAAATGGCTTTAGCATGGGTACTCAATAATAAAGCGGTCACTACCGCTTTGATTGGAGCGAGTAGTGTTAAGCAAATTAAAGAAAATATTGAAAGTTTAGATAACTTAAATTTTTCTAAATCTGAGCTTCAGGAAATAAATAAAAAAGCAAAAGAAGGAAATATTAATAAGTGGGCAAGATCTAGCTCTTATTAAAAGAAGTGTTTTTCAATTAAATAATGAAGCGTAAAAATAATTAAAGAAGCACAGATAATTAAAAAGACTTTCTCCTGATTGGTCATTATTGCTGACTTTTATGATTCATGATCTCAATCATACACTGAGTTGCATATTCTCGCCATTCAGACGAATTTTTGGTTTTAAGACTATTTAAATGATCGCGATTACTTTTAATATCATCTTGATGTTTTAATTTATCCGCACCATTCAAATTTGCTTCCATACTAGATAAATTTGTCTCCATCGCCTTTATCCACTCTTTTCCAAGTTCAACACATTTTTGATCGTCTTTTTCATCACAAATTTGTTTAAAAAAATTGAAAATTACATCATCAGTCTTGATGGCAGTATTCATGCTTACTTATTACAAGTACCGATAGATCCTGGACCACACGTTTCACCACCAGTCCAAGTAGCACCAATCAAGTTGGCACCATCAAAATTAGCATTAGTAATATTAGATGAAGTAAAGTTTGCTTCCATTAAATTTGAATTTTGAAAATTTGCTTCAATTAAAGTTGCTCCCATAAAATCAACTCTAGTAAGATTAGATCCTGAAAAATTGGTTTTTTCAAAATTTGCTCCAATTGAAATTGTTTCATATAAATTTGCTCTCACAAATGTAGACTCAGGAAAAGTTCCAAATGATAAATTTGAATTCATCATTATACTTTTGTCAAAATTAACTTGTATGAAACTCGCAAATGAAAGATTTGAATTTGGAAGATAACTACCTTGTAAGTCTTGTGCATCTGAAAATCTACAATTCGAGTAATCAACTCCATCCGTTAATGGATCATCACAAGCAGCATTTGAATGTGACATAAAGATAAAGCTAAAAAAGATTAAAAATAATATTTTTTTCATAATGAAAACTAACAAATAAAATATGTCAAAACAATGAACGATTATAACTATAAAAAAAAATTAACATTATAATTCAATGTCTTTTTGGAGTATAAATTTTAATTTATGAAAGAATATAACATTGCGTCAATACCAGGAGATGGAATAGGAAAAGAAGTAGTTCCTGAAGGATTAAAAGTATTAAAAGAAGCTGCACAAAAGCATCAATTTAAAATTAATTTTACTGAATACGATTTTGCTTCCTGTGATTATTATAAAAAACACGGAAAAATGCTTCCAGATGATTGGAAGGATAAGTTGGGAAAACATGATGCAATATTTTTTGGGGCGGTCGGTATGCCAGATCAAGTTCCAGACCACATATCTTTATGGGGATCTTTGCTTCAATTTAGAAGGCAATTTGATCAGTATATAAATCTTCGGCCAGTAAAATTATTTCCAGGGATTGACCCTCCATTAGCAAATAAAAAACCTGGTGACATTGATATGCTGATAGTTAGAGAAAATACTGAAGGCGAATATTCTTCTGTTGGTGGTAGGATGTACAAAGATACAGATCGAGAAATTGCAATTCAAGAAACTATCATGTCAGCACACGGGGTAGATAGAGTGCAAAAATTTGCTTTTGAATTAGCAAAGCAAAGAAAAAGGAAAAAATTAACGAATGCAACAAAATCAAACGGAATTTCAATTACAATGCCATTTTGGGATGAGCGATTTAATGAAATGAAAAAGAACTATCCTGAAATTGAAACAGACCAATTCCATATTGATATTTTGGTTGCAAGATTTGTTCTTAACCCTGAATGGTTTGATGTGGTAGTTGCATCAAATTTATTTGGAGATATTCTTTCAGACTTAGGACCTGCTTGCACAGGCACTATTGGAATTGCTCCATCTGGAAATATTAATCCTGAAAATAAATTTCCCTCTTTATTTGAACCAGTTCATGGTTCTGCGCCAGATATAGCGGGAAAAGGAATTGCAAACCCAGTTGGTCAAATTTGGTCTGGGGCAATGATGTTAGATTATTTAGGAGAAAATGAAGCTTCAAATTCAATTGTTCAAGCGATTGAAAAATCTTTAAGTAGTAAAGACAATAGAACTAAAGATTTAGGAGGAGATGCTGATACTATAAAGTCTTCTAACTCTATTTTATCTAATCTTTAAAAAGGTTTTCTATTTGAGTTTCCGCGTCTTTAATTGATTTATCATAATCAAGTGCCATTTGATCTGCACTAATTATATCTACTTTTTCAATACCAAAAAAATTCAACATATATTTTAACCACGGTGTTAAAAAATCTTCTGAACTATTTAATTTAGTTCCTCCTGAAGTAATAACTAAATATGCCTGTTTGTTTTGCAGCAAACCTTCTCTTCTTCCATTGGGTTTAAATCTAAACGTTTCTCCAATTCTTGCTGCTAAATCACACCAGGCTTTAAGTGTTGCTGGAGGTCCGTGATTATAAATTGGAGCTGAAATTATAATAACATCACTCTCTTTTAATTCTTTAACAAGCGTATCTGACAACTTAAACATTTTTTTATGTTCATCAGTTTGGTCTTTTTCATCAATTTTCATACCAGACTCAGTCAAACCGCTCACAAAAAGCATCTCATCGTCTAAATCTCTATAAATAACTTCGTCCCCTGGTTTTTTGATTTTATCTAATATTTTTTTAGCTAATGCTCTTGAAGTTGATCCCTTTTTTCGAGCACTTGAATCTATTTGATAAATTTTCATTAATACTTTTAACCGAAATTTTGCATAAAAGGAAAAATTTTAATTATATAAAAACCAATTGCCTGTAATTGGTTTGTTAAAATCAAAACACCTGTGATTAGAAGAATAATTCCACCTATTTTAGATATTAAGTTTATATTTTTCTTAAAATTTTTCGAAAATAATAGAAATTTTTGAATTAAATAGCCTGATAAGACAAAAGGAATTGCAAGCCCTATAGAATAGAAACTTAATAACAGGATTGCTTTAGATAAAGTTTCCTCTATGGAAGCTAAAGCTAATATAGAGCCTAAAATAGGACCTATACAAGGTGTCCAACCAAATCCAAAAGCTAATCCTATTATGTATGGGAATAAAAAATGTTGTGATTTTTTTGCTTCAAATCTTTTTTCTAAATTTAAATAACCAATATTGATTACTCCAATCAGTTGTAGAGAAAAAATTATTATTATAACTCCAGCTAATATTCTTAATGTTTCTGAGTTTTGTAAAAGTGCTTGACCTAAAAACGATGCGGAAGCTCCTAAAGTGATAAAGACAGTTGAGAAACCTAAACAAAATAAAATTAACGGTACAATATCTATTTTTTTTGATTTTAAAATTTCTTGAAGAGATTGACCTGAAATAAAGGAAACATACCCAGGTATCAAAGGTAACACACAAGGAGATAAAAAACTGATAAGTCCTGCTCCAAAAGCTATTAACAGTTCAATCATTTAACCTGTATTTTTCATTGCAGCAGATATTCCTGCTATAGAAGTCATTAAAGCATCATCAAGATATTTTTTATCCTCTTTCTTATATTTTCTATTATTTAATTTATTCATAATATTTGCCTGCAAAATATTTAGCATTTCAGTATAATTATTTCTGATAAATAATGATTTTCTAAACTCTTTTCTTTCTTTAATCACTTCCTTTGGAGTAATCTTATTATGTAGTTTGACTAATGTTTTAAACTGAAACCTCAATCTCTTACCAATTCTTATTAAACCTTTGTCCGCTAGATTATTTTCATAAATAATTGAAATTTCTGGGTCCACTTTTGAAATCACCATATCTAATATATCCATAGTAGATACAAAATAAGGCCAATTTTTTTCCATGTCCGTTAATGTTTTAGAAAATTTTTTAATAGATCCATATCTTAATGCCTCAGTAGTTCCAAGCCAAGCTGGTAACATCAATCTAATTTGGGTCCATGCAAAAACCCAAGGAATAGCTCTTAAGCTTTGTATATTATCAACATTCTTCCTTTTGGTAGGCCTAGATCCAATTGCAAGCTTTCCAAGAGATTTATGAGGAGTAACTGTTTTAAAATATCTAATAAAATCTTCGCTATGATTTAGATTTTTTCTATAAGCAGAAGTTGAGATTTCTGACATTTTTTCAATTAAATCTCTCCAATTTTTTTTAGATCTTGGTGGAGGATTTAACGATGCATCCATAACTGCACCTATGTAACTACAAAGGTTATATTCAGCTAAAGGTTTATATCCATATTTCTGCTGAATTACTTCACCTTGATCTGTAATTCTAATTTTTCCATTAACTGTATTTGAAGGTTGAGATTTTAAGGTTGCCTGAATTGGACCACCGCCTCTTCCAGCGGATCCTCCTCTTCCGTGGAAAAAGACTAAATCTATTTTATATTTTTTGGCTAAATTTCTAAGTTCCTCTTGAAGTTTATACTGATGCCAGCTAGCAGATAATTTTCCCGCATCTTTACTGGAGTCTGAATAACCAATCATTACCTCTTGTTGGTGATTGATAAGTTTTCTGTACCAAGATAATTTAAAGAGATTTTCCATTACCACTTTAGCATTTTTTAAATCATCTAATGTTTCAAAAAGTGGGACTACTCTTAGTAAATTTTTAGTTTGGGCTTGTTTTTGCAAAAAATAAACTGACAAAATATCAGAAGCTTTTGATGTCATGGATATTACATAAGCACCAAGACATTGAGCTGGTTCTTTTGATATTTGTTTAAAGGTATTCCATACCTCTTTATTTTCTTTATCTCTAATATCTATTTTGTCTAAAAAATATTTTTTTTGTTTTATTAAAGAATTTAATAAATTTATCTTTTTACTTTCACTAATCTTTATATAATCAGTCTTGTATTTCTTTTTAATTACTTCATTTATTAATTTTTCATGCCTTGAAGACTCTTGTCTAATATCTAATTTTGCAAGATTAATTCCAAAACATCGAATTCTTCTAATTAAATCTAATAAATCAGAGTTGGCTACATGCTGTCCTTTATATAAATTTAACGACTCTCTTATGTCTCTTAAAGGTTCTAAAATCTCATTTTTATCTTGAAGTAATTTATTTTCATCAAGTGGTACATTTTTATTCAAATGCCTCTCTATTAATTGATGAGTATTTCTAATTTTGTCTCTAATAGGTCTTAAATATACTCTGTAAGGCTCAAATGTTTTTCCAACTATTCGTCTAATCTTTTGAGAGCATTCCTCCATTGAGAGATCTTGGATTAATTTAGTTAATTCTTTTTCGTATAATTTTGCAGCCTGCCATCTTGAAAATAAAATTACTTTTTTAGTAACTTCTGCGGTGACATTTGGATTTCCGTCTCTATCTCCTCCCATCCATGATCCAAATTGGATAGGATTGAAGTTTCGTGGTAAATCTTTATTTAAATTTTTTCTAAAAATATCATTTAATCTTTTATAAACTCTAGGAATGGTATCCCATAAACTATCTTCAATAATTGCAAGACCCCATCTCGCTTCATCAAGCGGTGAAGGTTTTGTTCTTTTCAATTCATCCGTTTTCCAAATTATTGTAATTTCTGTATAAAGTTTTCTATCTATTTCAATAATCTTTGATGGATACTTTCTATACAAATGTCTTTGCTCCATTAAGTCAATTAAATTGGCATATTTTTGGATTAAGGTTCTTCTTTTAACTTCTGTTGGATGGGCAGTTAGAACAATACCAATATCTAAATTTTTAGCTTGTTCATATATTTTGTTGTTGGAAATACTTTTGTTTTTAAAAAGTCCGTTAATAATGTCCTCTATAAATATATTTTGTTTTTTATCCTTAAAGAAAGGATTGTCGTATTCATTAAGTTTACGTGAAGCGTCTAATGATTCTGCAAGATTCATTAAATTTAAAATATGCGAAAAAGCTCTAGTGATCTTAAAAGTTTGTTTAGGTGGAAGCTTTTTGATTTCTTTTGATATTTTTGAAAAAATTTTACTTTTATTTTTATCTAATAAAGTATTTTTGGATAATAACCTTAATCTTTCAACAATCTTATAAAAAGCTATGCCTTCTTGATCTTTAATAACTCTTCCAAGAAATGTTCCTAATAACCTAATATCCTCTCTTAAAAGCTTAGTAGGTATCCGTTCATAGTAAAGATCTCTTTTTTTCATTACTTAAAATAAATTTCTTTTGTAAAATTCCTTTTGAATTAGTTTTTACACTAAATAAGAATCCAGAATATCTAAATTTTTGCAATCCAGCCTTGTCCATGCCTTTAGTTGCTGAAGTAATAAAAAGTTCATTATTATTCTGTCCACCAAATGCACAATTAGTTATATTTTGTGCTGGTAGATTAATTCGATGTATTAATTTAGCATTTTTGTTAAAAACCGAAACACGTGCACCATTAAAATGGGCTACCCATAAATTTTTATATTTATCCAAAGTCATTCCATCTGGCGATCCATCTTTAGGTGATAATTTCTTAAATATTTTTTTACTAATTATTTTATCATTTTTATCAATCTTGATTTTATAAATTTTCTTTTTTGGACTATCTGTATGATAAAAATTATACTGATCAATAAAAGCGGGGCCATTTGTAATTCTATAATTAGTATCCACTTTAGTTAATAATAAATTCTTATCTAATTTATACAAAGAACCCTTTTCTATATTTCGTTCTAAATTATCCATAGTTCCAAACCAAAGATTTCCATTTGGATCAGTCTTTCCATCATTAATTCTGTTTAATTTAATATTTTTTTCTATTGGAATTTTTTTGATAATTTTTTTAGTTTTAATATTTTGAATTCTTAATTCACCTTGAAGTCCTAAAATAAAAACATCTCGTTCAATATGAGCAAGAAAACCAATTTCTTTATTTACTTTATAAATTTTCTTTTTTTTATTTTTAATATTTAATGAGAAAAATTTCTTTTTCTTAATATCTACAAAATAAATTGAATTGTGTTCCTTAACCCATAAAGTTCCCTCACCTAGTTTACATCTTAGTTTCCAAAGAACTTTTGGCTCAGTTGTTTTAATCTTATTCATTGATTTCATACTCCTTAATAAAATCTTGATTGGGTGTAATTCCAATTCCAGGATTATCTGATATTGAAGCAAATCCATTATTTTGCTTAACTTGATCTAAAATTGAAAAACTTTCTGTTGGCAATTCTGTTATAAAAATATTTTTTTCTGTCGTATCAAACTCAAGCATTGATTTTGATGGGAATAATCCTCCTGGCATATCCGGTTGGGCAGTTAGCAAATGTAAATTAGTTGCAATACTTACAGCAGATCCCCAAACGTGATTAATTACTGGAATGAAATTAGCTTGTGCTAATGCAGATACTTTTAAATATTCAGTAATTCCACCTAATCCACAAACTTCTGGCTGAGCTATATCAATGCATCTTTTCTTAATTAATTCATTCCATCCATATTTTGTAAACTCTGCTTCCCCACCTGCAATATTGGTATTAATTTTTTGTTTTAATTCTCTATAACCATCATAATCTTCAGGTGCTACAGGCTCTTCAAACCAAAAAATATCAAGTTCATCTAAACCTCTTCCAACATATAATGCATCATTTAAATTATAAGCATGGTTTGCATCTACCATTAACTTAAAATCTTGCCCAACTATCTCTCTTACAGCTCTAACAAGCTTTAAATCATCTACTGGACCTACTCCAACTTTCATTTTCATTGCTTTAAAATTTTTAGATTTAATTTGTGTTGCTTCTTGCTTGAATAAATCAATTAACTCTGAAGTAGATTTTTTTTGCAACATCATTCCATACCCATAAACTGGGATTTGATCATTACATTTTCCACCAACGAGCTGATAAAGAGGAGTATTAGTTTTTTTTCCTAAAATATCCCACAATGCAATATCAACTCCTGATAATGCTTGGATTGGCATTCCTTTTTGTCCGCTATCTCTTAAAAGATTATATACTTTGTGCCAAATATGCTCTTTATTTAAAGGATCTTCACCAATAATTAATGGTTGAATAACTTTCTCAACGATAAATTTATTTGCTAAAGCAATGTTGCCAGGTCCAAAACACTCCCCCCAGCCTGTAATTCCCTCATCAGTTTGAACTTCTACGAGATGAGCGGTTCTAAATTTATAATATTGTTGTGAATAGCCTAACTCTTTATCTAACTCATATCTAAGTACATGACTTTTAATAGAAGTTATTTTCACAATTGATTATAAAGCAACTACTTTCGAGTTTTGCTCACCTAAGTTTTCTATTGATAATTTCATTGTATCCCCTGCTTTTAAAAATTGCTGAGGTTTCATTCCCATACCAACACCAGGAGGTGTTCCAGTAGTAATTATATCACCAGGTTGTAAAGACATAAATTTGCTTACATAGGACACAATTACATTTACATTAAATATCATTGTACTTGTGTTACCAGTTTGCATTCTATTGCCATTAACATCTAAACTCATTTTTAGATTATTTATGTCAGCTATTTCATCTTTTGTAACAAGATATGGTCCAATTGGTCCATAAGTGTCATGTGATTTTCCTTTAACCCATTGACCCATTTTTTCAATTTGCCATTCTCTTTCACTAACATCATTAACTAAACAGTAGCCTAAAATATGGTCTTGAGCTTTATCTTCTGAAATATGTTTTGCTTCTTTTCCTATTACAATTCCAAGCTCAACTTCCCAATCTAATTTTTTTGACCCAGATACGATTTCAACGTCATCATTAGGGCCTGCTATAGAACTAGTCGCTTTCATAAACATGATAGGTTCTGAAGGAACTTCTGCACCAGTTTCAGCAGCATGATCAGAATAATTTAATCCAATTGCTACAAACTTGCCTGGTTTTGTTACACATGATCCAATTCTCTCACTTGAAGATAATTCTGGTAATGAAGATAAATCTACATTTTGTAATTTTGATATAGTTTCAAAATTCACATGATCAGGATTTAAATCTCCAATATGTGAACTAATATCTCTAATCTTGCCTTCTTTATCTAAAGCTGCTGGCTTTTCACTTCCTTTTTTTCCTACTCTTAATAACTTCATAATTTTCCTCTTTTATTTAATTAAATTGAAATTCCACCGTCAACAGAAATTGTTGTTCCTGTGGTAAATGTTGAATCATCACTAGCCAAATATACAGCCATAGCAGCAATCTCTTCTGCTGTTCCTAATCTTCCCATAGGCTGTCTTGCGATAAAATCTTTTTTAGCTTGAACTGGATCTGGGCTTTGATTAACTCTGTCTTGCCATGAAGGTGAAAATACTGTTCCAGGTGCAATTGAATTACATCTGATATTTTGTTTTACAAAGTCTGCTGCAATGGATTTAGTTAAACCAATAACTGCTCCTTTGGTAGTTCCATAGACAAATCTATTTGGAAATCCTTTTAAACTTGAAGCGCATGATGAAACATTGATTATACTTCCACCATTTTGTTTGACCATTAATGGTAAAATTGCTTTGCACATTTGGTACATAGATTTGACATTTACATCAAAAGAAAAATTCCAATCTTTATCTTCACATTCAAGAATACTTCCATGATGAACAAATCCAACTGCATTAAATAATGCATCTACTCTATCTAAAGTTTTTACAAATTCTAAAATCGCATTGTTGTCTGTTGAATCTAGCGTTTGAACTGTAATATCAGGATACTCTTTATTTAAATCAGCTAAAGTTTTATCATTTAAATCTGTTGCTATAACGTTTGCACCTTCATTATGAAATGCAATTGCAGTTGCTTTACCAATTCCTTGACCTGCTGCTGTTACTACAATTTTTTTACCTTCTAATCTTCCGCTCATTTTTTGTTTATCCTTTCAATTTCTTTATAAAGAGAACTGTGATCTGTATCTCCATGTCCATTTTCAACAAGAGTTTTATACATTTCTTTCACTAAATTTGAAATAGGTAAATGTGTATTAAAACTATTTGCACACTCTAAAATATTATTCATATCTTTTAAATGAACTGATGTTTTACCTTTAGGAGTAAAATCTTTATCAATCATTCTTTTTCCATGTGTTTGAAGTATTTTACTATCTGCCCAACCACCAGATAAAGCTTTGATCATTTTATTTGGGTTTGCTCCTGCTTTTTCACAAAGTGTTACTGCCTCCGCTACTGCTCCAATAGTTAAACCAACTATTATTTGATTTGCTAGTTTAGAGACTTGTCCACTTCCCACTGGTCCAACTAATGTCGGATTACCCATAGTTTTTAAAACATCATTAACTTCATCAAAAACATTTTGCTCCCCACCAACCATTATTGCTAGTGACCCATCTTCGGCTCCAATTGTTCCACCTGAAACAGGTGCATCTAAATAATTAATATTTTTAGATTTTAAACTATTTCCATGCTTAGTTGCTGTGGTTGGTTTAACTGAGCTCATATCAATAACTGTAGCTCCTGATTTTAAATTTTCTAAAAAATTAGAACTTTCCATTACATCGTTAATTGCTCCATCATCCGTAAGCATAGTAATTACAACATCACTGTCTTTAACCACATCATCAATTGAGGTTGAAATTTCTGCACCAAATTCCTTTAAAGGTTCAGCTTTGTTTTGAGATCTATTAAATGCTTTTAAATCGAAACCTGATTTTAATATATTTTTTGCCATCGGCAGACCCATCAAGCCTATGCCAATAAAACCAATTTTTTTACTCATTTATTTTTTTGGAACAAATTCGTGGAAGTTTTGTGTCATTATTTCTGGAAAAAACATAACACATGCTAACACAATTAATTGAATTACTATAAATGGTGCAAATCCTCTAAAGATATCTGTTAACGAGATATGAGGAGGAGCAACTGACTTTAAGTAAAAGGCGGCTGGACCAAACGGTGGACTTAAAAATGATACCTGCATGTTCACACAAAATAATATTCCAAACCAAATTGGATCAAATCCTAGTGCTAAAACTATTGGTAAAAATACTGGCATCGCTAACAATACTATTCCAACCCAATCCATAAACGCCCCCATTACTAAGAACATCAATTGCATCATAAAAATTAAATACATTGGCTTTAAATCATAAGCCAATATTGTTTCTGCAACATATTTTGGACCACCTGCAAGTGAATAAGCTCCAGCTAAAACTGTTGCACCAAAAGTAATAGTTAAAATAGTACCCGATGCTTTAAAAGTTCTTGTAAGAGCATCTTTAAATAAAAACACTGTTAATTCTTTTCTAGCAAAAATTATAATTAATGTTGCTACTACACCCATTCCAGCAGCTTCCGTGATACCTGTTATTCCTGAATAAATTGAACCTAATACAATTAGTACAATCCCAATTGGAGGCAAAAGACCTGGTAGATATGAAATTTTTTCTTTTAAAGTTAATGGCGGTTCATCACTTAATGGTGCAAGATGTGGCTGCAATCTTGTTCGTATAAGAATATAAATAATGATTAAACTTGAAATCATTAAACCTGGTACAATTGCTTCTTGAAACAACATCGTAATTGACGTTTCAGTAGTTAATCCATAAATAATTAAAACAATTGATGGTGGGATCATTGTACCTAAAGAACCTGATGCACAAATAATTCCAATAGACATATCTTGATCATATTTTAATCTTAACATCTGAGGTAAAGCAATTAATCCTAATAAAACTATTTCTCCACCAATAATTCCGCTCATTGCAGCCATGATAGTTGCCATGATTGCAGTCACAACTCCAACACCGCCTCTAGTTTTTCTTAACCATGCATTTAAAGCATCATAAAGATCTCTTGCTATATTAGAGCGTTCAAGCAAGGAGGCCATAAATATAAAGAGCGGAACTGATAAGAAAGAATAAGTTACAACAAGAGAATAATATCTTGAAAGTAAAATACCTAAAGCGTGTTCTCCAATATATAAGAACACAAGTACAGCACCCATAAAACCTGAGGCAAAACCCATTGGAACCCCAATAGATATAAGAGCTAATAATCCAACAATAAGTATTATAGAGAGTGTTCCTATTTCAAATTCCATTTTATTTTAAATCTTTAGAGGGGTCGTATTGTTTTTCTTTTGGATTTTTCCAATCAATTATTAAATTATTTACCGATTGAACAGCTATAAGAAATACACATATAAGTGTTAATGGCTTCATGGTTGCAGGAATTGGTGGATCCCAGTAAGTTGCAAATCTTTCCCAAGTAGTAAATGATCTATGGGCATCTTCCCAACCACCATAAATTACTGCAGTTGCAAATAAAACAATTACTATAGTGCTAATTAAATCAAAAATTCTCTGTGTGGGTCTTCCAACATAATCATATAACATTACTATTCTAATATGACTTCTGAGCCTTGTTGCGTATATTCCTCCAACCAGGTAACAAATTCCAGCTAACCATAAACATAGCTCATTAGCCCATAAAGTTGGTTTAAATACTATGTATCTCATAAATATTTCGTACATCATGACGAGTACTATTATGGGGATTAAATATTTAATTGTGTGGCTTAAAAATAAAGAAACTCTATCAATCCAATTTATTGGAAAATCATCCTTGCTTGCAACTTTTTCATTTTGTTCTTGTAATTGTTTATCAAGCATAGGTTAAAAATTTTTTAAAAAGAAGGGCCTTTTCAGGCCCTTCAAGATTTTATTATGTGCTTTTTATTATAAGATACCGTTAGCTTTCATGTAAGCTGTGTGGATATCTATAAGTGCAGCAGCTTCAGGAGATTTCTTTTTCCATTCCTGCCAAGCATCTAGTGCAGCATTTCTGAACTTAAGTCTATCTTCTCTAGACCAGTCATGAAGAGTAACGCCCATAGCATTTAAAGCTTTAACTGCTTCTGCGTTTTTTCTTTCAACTAAGCTAGTGATAGTTCTTCCAGCGATTTCTATTCCTGCTTTCATTGCTCCTCTTTCATGAGGTTTTAGCTTTTTCCATACTTTAGTATTACAAGCTAAGTGGTCAGCTGGCATAGAGTGAAAACCTGGGTATGTTGCATACTTATTGTTTTCATAGTGTCCACCTGCATAGTTAGTTGCAAGAGATGAGTAGTCCGCACCATCAATAAGACCTGTTTGTAAAGCAGTTGGAACTTCACCAAAGTCCATAACGATTGGCTTAGCACCTAGTGCAGTAAAGATCATACTTTCCATTCCTGGAGGTGATCTAAATTTAAAGTCTTTGATTGAAGCAACATCTGGAATTGGCTTACTAGATATTAGAGACTCATGTCCTGGTATCCACCAACCAATTAACGTCATTCCATATTTATTGTAAAGTGCATCAACAGCTTCTTGAGCTCCTGGGAACTTTAAGAAATCATATTGTTGATATGGGTTATCGTATCCACCCATTACATCACCTGCGAATTGGAACGCTGCATTCTTACCAGTTTGGTAACCAGCACCAGTCATATCACAGTCAATAATTCCAGTTTGAGCAGAGTTAAATACCTCAGCAGATTTACCTGTTACTGATGATGAGTAGAACATTTCGATTTTTAAGCTTCCACCAGAAAACTCTTCAACGTTTTTAGCGAATTGAGCTGCAACTTCACCATTTGGTGAGCTAGCAGTAAAGTGTGTTTCAATTTTTAAAGTCTTTGCATTTGCAGAGCCAAATAAAGCAACTGAAACAATAGCTACTGCAGCTATAGTTTTTGTTATTAGTTTAAACATTATCTTCCTCTCGTTTATGTTTTTAATAATCGAACTTAATCACAAATGATTTTTAATTTCAAATAAAACAGAAAAAATATGTATAGAAATTATATATATTAACTAAAAAAACAACTTTTAGTTGTATTAGACTACTTCTGAAATAAGTGGCTTATTTTCAAAGAAATTACAAATATTATCTACAGCCATCATACTCATTGCTAAACGAGTTTCGTGCGTGGCACTACCAACATGAGGTAAGACAAAACAATTATCCAATTTCATATATCTTTCATCAAGGTTAGGTTCATTATTAAACACATCTAACCCTGCAGCATAAATTTTATTGTTTTGAAGTGCATCTATCAATGCATCATCATCAATTGTTGATCCTCTTGAAGTGTTAATAACGACAGCATGATTAGGTAATAATCCAATGGTGGTCGCATTTAAAATATGCTTTGTCTCTGCGGTAGCTGGGGTGTGAATACTTACAAAATCACATTCTGGCATCATAGAATTTATATCTGAAAAATATTTTGCACCATCTTCAAGTTCTTCTGAAAGCTTGTTTCTATTATAATAAATTATTTTCATTCCAAATGCTTTTGCACATTTTGCTGCCATTCTACCAATTCGGCCCATACCAATTATACCAAGTGTTTTTCCTGTTACAGAATTTCCAATCATAAATTTAGTTAAATCGGGTTTTTGGTTTTTCCATTCACCAGACCTTACCAAATTATACGCTTCGCCAATTCTTCTAGAGGCTGCTAAAATTAAAAGAATAGTTGTTTCAGCAACAGCTTCATTTAGAACATTTGGAGTATTGGTAACTTTAATTTTTTTGCTTTCAGCAGATTCAACTGAAATATTATCATAGCCCACTCCAACCTGAGCAATTATTTTTAATTTACCATTTAAATCTTTAAAAAAATCTTCTCCAATTTTATCAAACCCAGTTGAAATAAATCCGTCATACTCATTAGCCATTTTAACAAGTTCGTTATTTGGAATTGGCTCATCTTTTAAATTAAGAGTTACATCAAAATTTTTCTTTAATTTCTCCTCTGCACCATCCGATAATTTTCTTGTAACTAGTATTTTAGGTTTCATTTTAATGAGAATTTCTTGGAAGACCTTTTTTATGAGAGACATCTAAATAACTTCCACGTGAATTAATACACGCTCCATCTTCAAGCTGACCTACTGTATCTCTAAAAATTTCTTGCCATGGAGTTTGATTATTTGCTTTAAATATTTTTTTATTTTTTCTTCTTTTCTTAAACTCAGATTGAGAAATCAATAAATCCACTCGTCTTTTATTTAAATCAATTTTCATTTTATCACCTGTTTTTACAATTCCTAAATCACCCCCAACCGCAGACTCTGGTGAAACATGAAGAATTGATGGACTTTCAGAGGTACCACTTTGTCTTCCATCCCCAAGAGTTGGTAAGTGTGTAATCCCTTTTTTTAATAACCGATCAGGTGGCTGCATATTAACTACTTCTGCAGATCCAGGATAACCTACTGGTCCACAGCCTCTGATAATTAAAATTGAATTTTCATCAATCTTCAGTTTTTTATCGTTTATTCTTTTATGGTAATCTTCTGGTCCTTCAAAAACTACCGCTTTACCATTAAAAACATTTTTATTTTTGGGATCTGAAAGGTATCTATCTCTAAATTCCTTACTAATTACTGATGTTTTCATAATCGCAGATGAAAAAAAGTTACTCTTCATAATTAAAAAGCCAGCATTATCTTCAAGGCTATTTTTGAAAGTTTTAATTACCTTTGGATCTGTATCTATTTTTCTTTTTAAATTTTGACCAACTGTTTTTCCTGTAACTGTCATAATATTGGTGTGAATTTTTTTATTTTTTATTAATTCTTTCATTACTGCAGGCACACCTCCTGCTCTATAGAAGCTTTCCATCAAATATTCTCCTGCTGGTTGGCAATTTACTAAAAGAGGAATATTGTGCCCTAACTTTTGCCAATCAGATAAATCAAATTTAATTCCCATATGTTTAGCTATTGCACTTAAATGAGCAGTGCAGTTACTTGAACCACCAATTGCACTTGCAACTACAACAGCATTTTCAAATGCTTTACGTGTCATAATTTTTGAAGGTGTTAAATCTTCATGAACCATTTCAACAATTCTTTTTCCTGTTTCAAAAGAAATCTGTTCACGTTCTCTATAAGGTGCTGGTATCACAGCACATCCTGTTAAAGACATCCCCAATGCTTCTGCAACTGAATTCATAGATGAAGCTGTTCCCATTGTATTACAATGACCAACACTTGGTGCTGAAGATGCAACCATATCCATAAACTCATCATAATTAATTTCACCTTTTGCTAAAAGTTTTCTAGCTTCCCAAACAACCATACCTGATCCAGCCAACTTACCTTTGTAAACTCCATCTAACATTGGTCCACCTGACAAAACAATTGCAGGTAAGTTTACAGTTGCAGCAGCCATTAATGCTGCAGGAGTAGTTTTATCACAACCTGTTGTTAAGATTACACCATCGATTGGATACCCATATAAAACTTCAACTAACGACAAGTAAGATAGATTTCTATCCAACATTGCAGTGGGTCTTTTTCCTGTTTCTTGAATTGGATGGGTAGGAAACTCCATTGGAATTCCACCAGCTCTTCTTATTCCATCTTTAATTCTTTTGCTTAAAGATAAAAAATGTCTATTGCATGGTGAAAGGTCACTTCCAGATTGAGCAATACCAATTATAGGGTTTCCTGATTGTAATTCTTTTCGTGTTAATCCATAATTAAGATATCGCTCTAAATAAAGAGCAGTCATTTCCGGATCTTTTGGGTTGTTAAACCATTGTTGACTTCTTAAATTTTTTTTACTTTTTGTTGGCATAAATAATTTGTAATGACTTGTTTAGAATTTTAGTTATATAATAAAAATATGAATAATCTAATAGTTTTAAACCAAAATGACAACGTAGGTGTAAGTCAATTTATTATTCCTGAAAAAACTAAAATAGAAGGTCATGATATTAGCACTATTGATCCAATTCCCTTTGGCCACAAAGTTTGTTTAAAATCAATAAATAAAGGGGATCCTATAATAAAATACGACCAAATAATTGGATTTGCACTAAATGATATTAAGCCAGGGGAACATGTTCATTCACACAATCTAGAATTTAGAGAATTTAAAAGAGATTTCAAAGTAACTAACAAAAAAAATATTATTAATGAAAAAGCAGATACTTTTTTTAATGGGATTTTAAGAGATAACGGCGATGTGGCTACTAGAAATTATATTGGAATAGTAAGTACTGTTAATTGTTCTGCAACTGTAACCAAAATGATTGTGGAAAGAATTAAATACTCCAAAATTCTTGAAGATTACCCAAATATTGATGGGATAGTTCCAATTACCCACTCTACAGGATGTGGAATGAACACGGTAAGTGAAGGTATGCAAATTTTTCAAAGAACAATTGATGGATTTAAAAATCATCCAAATTTTTCACATGTTTTTGTTATAGGTTTAGGATGTGAGTGTGCACAAGTAAGTTTATTTGATGAGTCTTTAAAAAAACATAATAGAATTCATTTTTTAACTATCCAAGATGAAGGTGGAACCAAAAAAATTGTTGAAAAAGTATTGTCTCAAATTAAAAATTTACTAACAGAAGCAAATAATGTTGAAAGAACCTCGCTACCAGTTAGCAATCTAACGCTTGCTTTGCAATGTGGTGGATCAGACGGATATTCAGGAATAACAGCAAATCCTGCATTAGGAGTTGCAGCTGATCTATTGGTTAAAAAAGGTGGAAGTTCAATTTTATCTGAAACTCCTGAAATTTATGGAGCAGAACATTTGCTAATTAATAGAGCTAATTCACAAGAAACAGCAGATAAATTAATTAAGAGAATTGAGTGGTGGAAACATTACACTACAATAAATAATAGTTCGATGGATAACAATCCTGCACCTGGAAATAAAAAAGGAGGGTTAACTACAATTTTAGAAAAATCTTTAGGAGCTGTTGCTAAAGGAGGAAACTCCACCCTTCAAGATGTGTTGCAATATGCTGAACCTTTAAAAAATAAAGGTTTTAATTTTATGGACTCTCCAGGCTATGATCCTGTTTCTGTAACTGGCCAAGTAGCATCAGGAGCAAATGTAATTTGCTTTACTACGGGTAGAGGTTCATGTTTTGGATGCAAACCAGTACCAAGTTTAAAACTATCAACTAATTCAGCTATGTATGAAAAAATGTCAGAAGATATGGATATCAATTGTGGGACAATTGCAGAAGGAAAAGAAAAAGTAGAAGAAGTTGGTCAAAAAATATTTGAACTAGTAGTAGATACAGCCTCTGGAAATAAGTCAAAAAGTGAAATTAACGGCTATGGTGATGAAGAATTTAATCCTTGGCAAGTTGGCGTTGTAATGTAAATATTTTTAGATATTTACACACTTTAATACCATGACAAATATCAAAAAACCGCCCCTAGTGAAGATAATTTTATTATCTGGCACAGGTTTTTTTATGTTTGTGTGTATGGATTCTTTAGCAAAGTATTTGGGAGGAGTAATGCCTATTACCCAAGCAGTATGGGGAAGATTTTTTTTTCACTTTATAGCTTTGGTAATTTATTTTTTTATTTTTAGACCAAAAATTAATTTAACAAAGAATTTTAAAATACAGATACTAAGATCTGTATTAATGGTTACGGCTACTTTTTTTATGTTCAATTCTCTTCAAAGATTTGATTTAGTTGATATTTACGTAGTATTTTTTTCGGCACCATTAATTGTTGCAATGTTATCAGCAATTTTTTTAAAAGATGTTTTAAGCTTAAAAGGTTTGTTGTTAATGGTCATGAGTTTTGGATGTATCATATTCTCACTTGGGCCAAGCATGAAAGTTTTAAGTCCTGAATTAATTTTTCCACTTGTACCTCCATTGTGTTGGGCGCTTTATCAATTTTTTACTAAATTAATTTCTGGAAATAATGATCCTTTTGCTTCAATATTTTATACAGCAATTACAGGGGCTATTATTTTTACAATTTATGTATCCTTAAATTGGGTGCCGCTTGAAAAAAATAGCTATTGGTTACTTCTAATTTTATTAGGATTGGCTGGTTTTATAAGTCACTTCATGTTGATATATGCAATTCAATTATCAAATTTATCGTTTGTAACTAACTTTCAGTATTCTCAGTTAGTGTGGTCGACGATAATTAATTTTATAATATTTGGTGTCCCACTTGATATTAATAAAATTTATGGGGTAATTGGAATAATTATATTTGGAATATTGTTTATTCGTACCGAAGGAAAAAAAAAGAAAATTAAAGTTTAATTTTTTTACCTGATTTAGCACTTTTAGTTATTGCGGCAAAAATTTTAAGAGAAATTAAACCATCATTCCCATTTACTTTTGGTTTAACTTTTTTCAAAACTACGTCTGCAAAATGGTCAATTTGATTTACTAAAGTACTATCATCTTTTTTGTTTTTATCTTCATTAACTAAAATTTTATTCCACCAACTTCGTTCATTTTTATAAAACCAATATTTTAAATTAGGAAATTGTATTGACCCCTTAGTGCCACCAATCATATATGCAGATTGATTGGTTATAGGGTAAGCAGGATTTTCTCCAGCAGTTAACTCATAACTCCATGGTGCAACAATTGTATCTGATAAATTTAAAGTACAAAGCGCGCCTGAATTAAAAACCAAACTAATTGTTGCAGTATCCTCTACTTTAAATTTTCTCGTTTTGTTGGTTGTAAACGCTTGAACGTATTTAATTGAACCAAGTAAGTAACAAATCATATCAATATCATGAACAAGATTAATTCCTAAAGGCCCTCCCCCTTTACTTATTCTCCATTTTTCCTTGTAATAAGCTTTGTGTTTATAAAGCCAACACAACACATTTGCTGAAACTATATTTCCTAATTTACCTTTATCAATAAGCTCTTTTACCTTTGATACTATTGAATTATGTCTTCTGTGATACCCTATTAATAACGGAGTTTTATTTTTATTAGCACTACTAATAATCTTTTTAGCCGAATTAATGTTATCTGAAATAGGTTTTTCCAATAACACTGGAATTTTTTTCTTTAAAAAACCAACTGTATGCTTTTCATGTAGTTGATTTGGGGTCGCAACAATTACAGCATCTAAATTTTTTGAGTTTAAAAGTTCATTTACATTTGAATACAGTGGAATTTTATATTTTTTTGATAAATTTTTAGCGGTATTACTAATATCTACTATTGAATGGAGATTAGCTTTTTTTGATTTTGAAATAGCTTTGATATGCTGAAGCCCCATTAACCCAGTTCCTACAATTGATATATTTATCTTTTTATTCATTTTATGAAATATTTATTTTTGTAAAGTACTTATAAAGTTTATTGGGTTTAATTAAAGCACTTGGAAAATTTTTATTATTAGGCGCATCTGGATAATGTTGTGTTTCTAAACAAACTCCTTGGTAAGGAGCAAGTTTATCTTTATAACGCAAACCTTGACTGGTATATAGTTGTACTCCTGGAAGATTTGAATAAAAATCTAATTGGATATTAGTTTTTTTATTTTTTAAAGAAGCTAAATAATTTTTAGAATTTTTTTTAATACAATAGGTTAAATCAAATCCTAATTGATTGATTGTATTAGATACTCTTTTTATTTTTTTGTTTTTAATAATATTTATTTTTTCTCCAATATTTTTGAAATGATTAAAATCATTAATAGTGTTTTTAACTTTTTTAATTTTGCCTGTTGGGATTAATTTATTGGTTACTTCAAGATATTTTTCAGAATTAATTTTTAAATCATGGTTAAAAATTGTTTCTTTCTTATTTTTATTCAAATTCCAGTAACTGTGGTTTGTTAAACTCACATGCGTTAATTGGTTTGATTTATATTGGTATTTGATAAATAAACTTTTATTCTTAAGCTCAAAGGTACACTCTGAATTCAAATCTCCTGGAAAACCTTGGTCAAGGTTTTTTGATAACAATTGATAGATAATTTTTGTTTTTGAGTGAAGACGAATTTTCCACTCCAAACGATCAAATCCTATTTTTCCTCCATGTAGTGTATTTTTTCCTTCATTGCCATCGAGTTTATAGATTTTATTTTTAATCTTAAATCTTGAATTTGATATTCTGCCTGCGTACCGGCCACAAGTAGCCCCTACATAAAAATTTTTACTGCCATAATTTTTTGTAGAACCAAGATTTAAGATTAGATTTATTTTCTTTTGCTTGTCATAAACCTCATACAAGCAAGCACCAATATTAATTGATTTAACTCTTAAATATTTGTTTTCTATCGTTGAACTTTGTACTTTCACAAAGTCTCTTATAGCCAACCTTTATCAACGATGTAAGATTGATTTGTGCAACCAGAAGACTGTTCTGATGAAAAAAACAATACAGTTTGAGCAAGTTCATGTGGCATTAATTTCTCTTTTAAACATTGGTTTTTCATCAAATCTTTTTCAGACTCTTCGTTTAACCACATATCAATTTGTCTTTGTGTTAAGACCCACCCAGGTACTACTGAGTTAACTCTAATGTTAAATTCCCCTAAATCTCTAGCAAAGGATCTTGTCAAACCAACTACTCCAGATTTTGCAGCGGTATAAGCAGCCATTCCACCTTGTCCAACCATCCAAGAAGCGGATCCCATATTAACAATTACACCACCTTTGTTTTCGATCATTGATTTTTTAACTGATTGAACTGTGAAAAAATAATGTCTTAAATTTACGTTTATTCTCTCATTCCAATATTCCTCTGTGACATCATCTATTTTATGTCTTGTATCATTAGCAGCATTATTAATTAAAATATCAATTGGACCTTTCTGATCAATAATATCTGCAATAGTTTTTTGAAGTTGTTTTATATTTAACAAATCACATTCAATAAAAGTTGGTATTGAATATTTTTTATTTTTTATATCTTCAATTAATTTTTCAGACTCTGATACATTAATATCTATAAAGTAAACTTCTGAACCTTGTTCACAAAAATGTTCAACAATTGAAGCCCCAATTCCAGATCCACCCCCTGTAACAAATACTCTTTTATTTTCTAAATCATAATATTTTACTTTCATATTCTCATCTTTCCTTTCATAAAAGTTACACTTTTGTTTTGTATAAAATATTTATAATAATTATAACTCTAATTCTTTAGCTAGATCGCCAATTTTAGCACCACCTGCCATCAATCTTTTTACCTCTTCATTACCAAGGTCTGCAGACAATCCTGAACCAATTACTTCTCCCAAACTTAAAAAAGTAAATCGATCAGCTATCAGACGTGCATGAATTTCATTATGAGTAATAAGTATAATTGCAATATTTCCAAAATTTTGAACTTTTTTTATTGTTTTTAAAACTTCCATTTGCTGCTTTTGACCTAATGCTGAAGTAGGTTCATCTAATATTAATATCTTTGCACCAAAGTAGATTGCTCTTGCAATAGCTAAGGTTTGTCTTTGTCCACCAGACATTGTTCCAACTGGTTGATTAGGGTTTGCAATGTTAATTCCAATTTTAGACATTTCTTCTGTTGTTATTCTATCCATCTCATCCATTTGCATTAAACCAAATGCGCCAGGTCCTTTTGTTAATTCACGACCAAGAAAAAAATTTCTTGTAACTGAAGTTAAAGCATTGAGAGCTAAATCCTGATAAACTGTACCAATGCCTGCATCAGATGCTTGACGTGGTGAAGTAAAGTTAACAATTTCTCCATCGACTTTTATTTCTCCACTTGTCATAGGATGAACGCCAGATAACACTTTAATCAAAGTTGATTTTCCAGCTCCATTATCACCTAAAAGAGCATGAACTTCACCTGGGTAGACATCTAAAGACACACCATTTAAAGCAGTAAATGCTCCAAATTTTTTAACTAAATTTTTTATTTCAATTAATGGTTTTTTATCCATTAGATATTCCCCATAATTCGTTTCCTAATATTCTCATTAGTAAAGGCGGCAGTAACAAGAACTGCTCCAAGGAACACCCTATAAAATGATCCATCAATTCCAGGGATATAAAAGAAGGCTTCTTTTGCTATTCCAAAAATAATTGTACCTAGAATAATTCCACCAATGGTTCCAAAACCTCCTGTTAACACAACACCTCCAATAACCGCTGCAGCAATTGCTTCTAATTCTTTTAGATTACCTTTAGCTGTATCCGCAGTATTAACTTCAAAAACCTGACACGCTGCAAACATGGTTGCACAAAATGCAGTATTCATAAATAATGCAATCTTAACTTTATTTGTTGGCACACCGTTAGCCTTTGCAGCATTAAGGTTTCCACCAGTTGAATAAATCCAGTTACCTGCTTGAGTTTTGCTCAAAATAAAATAACAAATAAAAGCAATCAGTCCCCAAATCATTAAAGCAGAATACATTCCCTTAGCGAAGATGTTTCCAAAGTTATTTACATTCCAATCTACTGTATAATATAGCCAATTAAATACTGGCTCCATAATATCGCCTCCAAAGAAATTAGCCACTGGTCTTGCAGTAACTATGGTGTCGATGTAAGCTTTTGCTATATCAATATCAGTAACCGCTTTTGCCGTAACTGCAGGAACATCAACTCCAGCTTCAATTTTCTTTGTCAAAATTTCTACCATTGAATCATTGCCAGATTTTTTTGCCCCAGCTAAAGATTTCTCTAAGGTTTCAATCATTTTTGTTGCATTTATTTCAGTTTTGAAAGCTGCAACTTTTTCATTCACATATGTTAGTTGTTCAGTTAATTTTGCAACAGTGCTTGCTGGTGCGGTGCTAAGAATTTCTAATAATTGGTCATTTGGTAAAGCTTTAGCAGCATCTCTTTCCATTTCCCCAAGACCTGGTACATTAATAATATTTTTGATATCTGGTAAATCAGTAACAGTCGTTGATCCAGCAGTTTGATCAGGAGCTCTGTTAAATGCTCTATAGGATACCTCTGTTAAACCTCGTAAAAAGAAAAGTCCGCCCAGTGTAACAATGAAAGAAGATATTCCACTTTTAACAACTATCCATCCCTGTATCCATCCAAAAGATAAAGTCATACATAATGTAATTAATATTGCTAATAATGGTGAAACATCTCTAATTTCAAATAATTGAAATCCCTCAAAATGAAAACCTCCTTCAAAAGAGATGTAAGGAATAACAACAGCAAAACCCCATTTTAGTATCATTGCCATAACACCACCGGCAAAACCGATCATTGAACCAACTGAAAGATCAAATTCACCTGCAATAATTAACATTCCAGCAGCAAGTGCTACGATCCCTAATTGAGCAATTACCCTAAAATTATTTCTAATTCCTAATGCGTTAAATCCTTCACCAGAGAAAGGGTTTAGAGAAAATTGTCCTTCTGGAATTGAAAAGTATCCCAACATACAAAAAAGTAAGATCATTACCCCCAAAGGTCCAACCTCTGGACGAGCCATTAATGCAGAGTACCATTTTTTTTCACCTTGTCGGTCTGACTCTTGTCTTGGTTTTTTTGTTGTTGATGTATTCATTTTTAAAAAGGTTTTTTAATTCTATAAAAAAAAAGGGCCGATTAAATAATCGACCCTTTAAATTATTACAGACTATCTGTCAATTCCTGCTAAAGCAGCAACTGAAGAAGCGTTAGACTTGTCAACGAAGCCAGGTCCTGATGGGATGTTAGCTCCTGGTAAAAGTCCAGCACTGTTGTTGTACAAGTGTAATACGATAACTGGCATATAACCTTGTAGTCTTTGTTGTTGATCGATAGTGAAAGCAACTCTTCCAGATCCGATTAAATCCATAACTGCAGGACTTAAGTCGAAGCAAGAGTGGTGTACTGTCATACCTAGATCAGCTAAAGCTTTATCAACAGCTTCACACACGTGTGGTCCTACTGAAAGGATCGCATCGATATCACTGTTAGCTTGTAAAGCAGCAGTTGCTCTAGTTTGAATAGTTGCAGGGTCAGATGTAGTATCAGTCATTTGCATAGGAACAGCAGAACCGTAACCTTCACATCTGTCTACAAGAGCTGTGTTGTATGCTTCTTGAATCATACAAAGTGCTTTAGAAGCACCTTCAGCTTTTGCTCTTTCACCAGCTTTTTGTCCAGCAAGTAATTCAGGCTGACCAACGTGCATTAAAGCACCTAGGCTAGCAGAAGACTCTAAACCAGAGTTCATTGTAATTACTGGAACACCAGCAGCAACAGCAGCTTTAATAGCTGGGCCTAATGCATCTGGGTCTGGTAAAGAAATCACCATTCCATCTGGTTGAGTAGCTGCAGCAGCTTGAATTGAGCTTGCCATATCAGCCATGTCAGCAGAAGGGTTGTAGATGTATTCGAAGTCAGCACCGATTGCTCTAGCTGCATCTTCACCACCTTTTTGAACTACAGGCCAAAAAGGATCTTTTCCTTCACCATGAGTTATCATGACGTATCTTTCAGCGAACGCAGAAGTTGCAAATAATGCAAGAGCTGCAATCGAAAGTATAAGTTTTTTCATTATTTCTCCCTTTTAAATTAATTTAAAAAAGGAAATATAACTAGTTTGAAGAAAGATCATAACAAAAAATATAAATACAACTTTTAATTGATTTTTTTTCATCAATATTTTTTCCCTACTTTTCTAGGTTTTAGTAAGATTGGTATTTTCTAAATTAAATTATAATGAGAAATCTAATTTAATATGTCGCGCTTCTTCCTAACCTTGCAGCACCACGAACACCGCTGGCATCACCATATTTTGGTTTTAAAAAAACACCTTCGTATTCTCTTCCGATAACAAATTTCCTCACTAATGAGTCTATTTCATGTAAAAAATCAATTTCATTTGAAACGCCTCCTCCAAAAACGAAAGCGTCAGGATCTAAAATATTTATTATACTTGAAAGTGACATTGCTAAATTTACCTTAAAATCATCTATAAATCTCTCTGCATCTAAATCATGTTTTCTATTTAATTCAAAAATTTCATTTGTTTTCAAATTTTTCCCATAAAGTTTATTAAATCTTTTTGCTAAACCTAAGCCAGATAAAAAACTTTCAATCTCAGCTTCTCTTGGATTAGTCGAGTCAAAATTTTCTTTTTTAGCAGCAAAATAAGGGATTTGATTATGACCCCATTCTCCTGCAACACCATTAGGGCCACTTACTATTTTTTTATCAATCACTAACCCACCTCCAACACCAGAACCTAAAATTATCCCATAGACAATTTTGTAATGTTTGCCTGCTCCATCTATGGCTTCAGATAAAGCAAAACAATTTGCATCATTTTCACAAAACACTTCTTTGCCAAGTGCTTTACGTAGATCATTTTGAAATGGTTTTTTTTCTAACCAACTTATATTGGGAACGTTTTTAACTAGCCCTGTTTGAGGAGAGTGAACCCCTGGATGACAAACACCAATTGGAAGTTCTTGTTTAAACTCTTGTTCTAATTGTCTATGAATATCTCTTATTGAAGTAATAATTTGAGTGTAATTTTTTGGACATGATATTCTAGATCTGTGTTTTTCTTGTCCATCTTTTTCAAGTAAAACACTTTCAATCTTAGTTGCACCTACATCAATTCCAACTTGCATAACTATTAATAAGTTGCTCTACCACCACTTAGATCAAATACTGCGGCAGTTGAGAAAGAATTTTCTTCACTTGATAACCAAGCAACTAAGGAAGCTAACTCTTCTACCTTGGCAAATTTATTTCTTGGTATTTTTGAAAGCATATAATTAATATGTTCTTCTGTCATTTGATCAAAAATTCTAGTTTTTGCTGCAGCTGGGGTAACGCAATTAACTGCAATGTTTTTTTGAGCTAATTCTTTACCCAGTGATTTAGTTAATCCTATAACTCCTGCTTTCGAAGTGCTATAAGCGCTTGCATTTGGATTTCCCTCTTTACCTGCAATAGAGGCAATATTAACAATTCTTCCATAATCATTTTTTGCCATAAACGGAACAACTGCTTTGCAACAATAAAAAACAGCATTTAAATTTAGATTAATTACCTTATTCCACTCCTCTATTGGATATTCTGCAACGGTAGTATTCATACCTGCTACACCTGCATTGTTGATAAAGATATCAATCTTGCCATGAGATTTTTCAACTTCAGATAATTTTGTGTTAATCGTTTCATAGTTACTCACATCAACTATTTGATAAGATAAATTTTCAGAATTTACCTTTTCTAGAGCTTTTTTAGCCTCATCCTCATCTATGTCCCAAATTACTACTTTAGCTCCAGACTCTATAAATCTTTCAGTGATAGCTAAACCAAACCCTTGAGCTCCACCTGTTACAATTGCAACCCTGTTATTTAAATCAAACTTAATCATAATTCCTTTTTAATTTTTTTTGATCTTATTAAAGGAAAAGCTAAGCCAATTAAAGACAAAATAAAGAACGTAAAAGCTGAATATAAAAAAAATTAAGCTAAATTTTATATTAAACCAGCATCTACTGTAAAATTTTGTTTAGTGCATCCAGAAGAAACATCTGATGCCAAATATAAAACCATTCTTGAGACGTCCTCAGGTAATACTTGTTTTTTAAGACATTGATTATCTAAAATTTCTTTTTTAAATTTTGGATTTAACCATAATTTGGATTGTCTTTTGGTTGCAACGGACCCAGGTGCAATAGAGTTTATTCTAATATTGTGTTGGCCCAAATCTCTAGCTAAAGATTTGGTTAAACCATAAATTGCAGCTTTTGCAGTACTGTATGCTGGGAACATAACCGCTCCCCTTATCCAACTTACTGAACCTAAATTTATTATTGATCCACCTTTATTTTTAATCATACTTTTTTTAACAGCTTGAATAGCAAACAAATAGTGTTTCAAATTTATTGCCATTCTTTCGTCCCAGTATTTTTCTGTAATTTCCTCAAGAGTATGTCTTTGATCATTTGAAGCATTGTTTACCAAAATATCTATTGGACCTTTTTTTTTAATAATGTTTTGAATTAGAGTTTTATATTTTTTAATATTTTTAATATTGCAGAATTGAAAAGTAGGTATTTTTTGTTTTTTCTTTTTAATTTTTGAAATTAATTTTTGAGCTTCTTTTTTATCTATATCAAAAAAATAAACCTCAACACCTTGTTCACAAAGATGCTCAACAATTGATGCTCCAATACCAGATGCTCCACCTGAAACTAAAGCACGTTTATCTTTTAAGTCAAAATACTGAACTTTCATATTTTGATTATAAATATTATTTCAATATTTTCTTTATATCTTTTGTTTGGAATAAACTTGGTTTTTTGCATGTAGTCTTAATTACTTGTGGTTTATTTGTCTTACATGCTTTCATTGTTGATTGAATAATATCTAAAACATGAAGAGATAGTTCTCCATTACATTTGTTTATTTTTTTATTTTCAATTGAATAAGCCATTTCTGCTAATCCTGCTCCACGATAATTTGCATTAGTAGGAGACTCGTTTGCTCTAGAACTTTGTGATCTGATATTAATTTTTCCTAGTGGCATTTTGTTAGTTTTATATTCTATCCAAGGATCTCCTAGCTTTTTACATACATAAACAGAGCCTCCAAACATATTTGGATCTGGTACAATCATAGAACCTTTGTCACCATAAAGTTCAATATGATTTCTTTGATGAGCAATAACATCAAATGAAAGTGTTAGTCTAATAATTGTTCCATTATCGAATATAATTGTTGATAGATATGTTGTGGGACATTCAACTTTAAATGTTTTGTTTTTTCTTGGTCCAATACCAATCGTTCTTCTTTTAACACCATTAACGATACTACCAGTAACTTTTTTTGCTGGTCCTAATAGATTAACTAAAGCGGTTAAGTAGTATGGACCCATATCAATTACTGGCCCACCTTCTTTTTTAGCAAACCATGGTTCTGGGTTTGGATGGTAAGATTGAACTCCAGGAAAAGCAAAAATTGCATTTCCTAAATTTATTTTTCCTATTATTTTTTTATCGACTAATTCTTTTGATTTCTGAATACCGCCACCTAAAAAAGTATCAGGAGCGTTTCCAATATAAAGTTTTTTCTTTTTTGCTATTTTAAGAAGATCTTTTCCATCGTTAAAATTAATTGCCAATGGTTTTTCAGAGTAAACATGTTTTCCATTTATCAAAGCTTGTTTTGCAACCTGATAATGTGCTTTAGGAATGGTTAAATTAAGAATGATTTCAACCTCATTGTCTTTTAAAAGCTCTTTTACAGTTAATGCCTTAATTTTATAAGTTTTTGCACATCTAACTGCATTACTGTGGTTGATATCTGCACACTTAATGATTTTAATATTGTTAAAATATTTTTCAGCTCTGAAATAAGTTTCTGAAATATGACCACATCCAATAAGGCCAACTTTAAATATTTTGTTCATAAAAAGTTATACGCCTTGTCTTTGTTTGCTCTTACCTTCTTGATAAAGTTTTATAGCTTCTTTATTTTCTTCTGTTGTTGGAATTTCTAGGGTTGGGCTATCCCAAAATGCAGAACCTTCCAACCACTGATATGCGTGTGTCTTAATTGATATCACATAAGTAACATCAGATTTTTTTGCTCTTTTAAATGCTTCTTCCAATTCAGATATAGAGTTTACATGTTCAGATTTAGCGCCCATACTTTCTGCATGTTTTGCAAAATCAACGTCAACAAGACCAGGTGTTTTAGAACTTTTGAGTAGATTATTATATTCTTTACCACCCTTAAATAATTGAAGTCTATTGATAACTGCAAAACCTCCATTATCACAAACAACAATTATAAGCTTGTTGTTAGTTATAACTGAAGAATAGATATCAGTATTATTCATCAAGTATGATCCATCTCCTATAAATGAAATGACTTCTTTATCTGGGTTTGCCATTTTAATTCCAAGAGCACCTGAAATTTCATAACTCATACAGCTAAAGCCCCATTCTGTCTCATGTGTGTTAAGTTCTCTAGGTCTCCAAACCTGAACAACCTCTCCTACAAGTCCACCTGCAGCTGTTACTGCTATATCTGAGGGATCAGAATTTTTATAGACAGCACCTATTACCTGAACATAACTTGGTATCTCCTGATTTGAAGGAGCACTTGCTTTATCAACTTCTTCATTCCAAGCTTTAAGTTCAGTTTGAGATTTTTTATTCCACTCTTCACCAGCTTTCCAATCACCCAAAGCTTGAGATAATTCAGCTAAAGAAACTTTTGCATCTCCAATTACTGCTTGTGCTAAATGTTTGTTTGCATCAAATCTTGAAACATTTATTGAAACAAGTTTAAAATTTTCATTTTCAAAATTTGCCCAAGAACCAGTGGTAAAATCTGCAAGCTTAGTACCAACAGCAATGGCAAGATCCGTTTGCTTAGCGAGTGAATTAGTATTTTTGCCACCTAACCCACCTATTTGGCCTGCATAATGTGAATGATCTCTTTTCATTGTTGAGTAACCCATAACTGTTTGGGTTACAGGTATATTATGTTTGATTGCAAACTTACTTAATTCATCCATTGCGTCTGAATAAAATACTCCTCCACCAGAAATAATTATTGGATTTTTTGAAGATTTAATTTTCTCAGCTGCTTCTTTAACTTGAAATTCATCTGGCCTAGGTCTTCTAATTGTGTGAACTCTTTCTTTGAAGAATTCTTCAGGATAATCGAAAGTTTGACCTTGAATATCTTGACATAAAGCAATACATGCTGGCCCGCAATCAGCAGGATCTAACATTGTTTGAACTGCTGCTGGAAATGATTGAATAATTTGCTCAGGTCTAGTGATACGATCAAAATACCTTGTAACAGGTTTAAATGCATCGTTTGCCGTAATGCCAGGGTTATTAAAATGTTCTACTTGCTGAAGCACTGGATCTGGCATTCTATTTGCATAAGTGTCACCAGGTAAAAATAAAATCGGCAGTCTATTACTCATAGCAACTCCAGCTGCTGTCACCATATTCGTTGCACCAGGTCCAACTGATGAGGTGGCTACAAAAATTTGTTGTCTTCGTTTTGCTCTTGCATAGCCAATTCCAGTAAGAGCCATATTTTGTTCATGATGACCTCTATATGTTGGAAGTTCATTTTGATTTTCTTCTAATGCTTGTCCTAGACATGCTACGTTTCCGTGGCCAAATATCCCAAATACACCTGGAAACAAAGGTTCTTTCTTGCCATCAATTAATATTTTTTGAGAAATTAAATATTTAACTATCGCGTGCGCACATGTAAGGGTAATTTTTTTCATAAATTAAGTTTAACTTTGATTGTGTGTAATGTTTATATATAAATATATTTATAAATTAAAAAACCTAATTAAGTAAACTTAAAAATAAAAAATCTATGTACGAAAAATTTGGACAATTCATTGATGGTAAATGGCAACAAGCAGAAAAAAAAGAAACATATGACGTAATCAATCCTGCAACTGAGGAAGTGATTGGAAAAGCATCAAAAGCATCTTCGTTAGATGTTCAAAAAGCTTTAAAATCTGCTGAAAAAGGTTTGGAGATCTGGAAAAACACAACTCCATGGGAGAGATCTTACAAAATAAGAAAAGTTGCGGATTTAATGAGAGAGAGAAAAGATGTTCTTGCAAAATGGTTAACGCTTGAAGTTGGAAAACCCTTAGCAGAAGGTGTCGGAGAAGTTGGTGGCGGAGCAGATATTTTTGAGTGGAATGCAGAAGAGACAAAAAGAATTTATGGACAAACTGTTCAAACAAGATTTCCTGATACAAGGGCTCATATCTATTATCAGCCTGTAGGAGTAGTTGCGGCATTAGTCCCTTGGAATTTTCCAATCATTTTAGCTGCTAGAAAAATTTCTACAGCATTAGCTGCAGGATGTTCTGTAATTTGTAAACCAGATGTAATTACGCCTGGTGCTGTTATGGAGTTAGTAAATATTTGTAAAGAAGCCGGTATACCTGATGGAGTAGTTAATCTTTTATCTGGAGATCCAGCTGAAATTTCAAATGAATTAATGGAATCTGATATAATTAAAAAAGTATCAATTACAGGATCAACTAGAGTTGGTAAAATAATTTTAAAAAAAGCTGCTGATAAAGTTCAAAGAGTGACTATGGAATTAAGTGGCCACTCACCATTTATTGTTTGTGATGATGTGGATATGAATAAAGTAGCTGATATAGCAATTACAGCTAAATTTAGAAATAATGGACAAGTTTGTATTTCTCCTAATAGATTTTACATACAAGAAAGTAGAAAAGATGAATTTGTAGGTGCTTTTATGGAAAGAGCAAAAAAATTAAAAATAGGTAATGGTATGGACGAAGGTGTAGAATTAGGACCTCTTTCTACCGCAAAGAGACTGGAAGAAATAGAAAAGCTAGTTGAAACAACTAAAAGTGAAGGAGCTAAAGTTTTAATGGGTGGAAAAAGACCTTCTGGTTTCAATAAAGGATATTATTACGAACCAACTGTATTTGATGATGTTAAAGATAATTTTACTATCATGAAAGAAGAGCCCTTCGGACCGCTAGTTCCAGTTTTAACATTTAAAACTTTTGACGAAGTTATAGAAAGAGCTAACGATAACGATTTAGGTTTATGCAGTTATCTTTATACAAATTCAATGGACCAGGCTAATAGAGGATCTGAAATGTTAGAGTCAGGTTGTGTTGCTGTCAATACTGGAGCAGTTGCTGTTGCAGAGGCACCTTTTGGTGGAATAAAACAAACTGGTTATGGACGTGAAGGTGGATCGGGTGCAATTAAAGATTACTTGAATGTCAAATACACACACATGGGATTAAAAATATAGATCATGAGAAAAAATAAAATCAAACAAATGATGAAAGATGGAAAGCCAGTAATTAATGGTTGGTGTGCAATTCCGAGCACTGCTTCAGTTGAAGCTATGGCTCATCAAGGATGGGACTCATTAACAATAGATATGCAGCATGGACTTGTAGATTACAGTAATGCGCTTCCAATGCTTCAAACTATTTCTACAACAGATGTAACTCCACTAGCTAGAGTTAATTGGAATGAACCAGGTCAAATAATGAAAATTTTAGATGCTGGTTGTTATGGAATAATTTGTCCAATGGTTAGTAATAAAAAAGAGGCAGAAAATTTTGTTCAAGCTTGTATGTACCCTCCTGATGGTTACAGAAGTTTTGGCCCTGTTAGAGGTTTAATTTATGGTGGAGCTGATTATGCTGATCATGCTAATGAAGAAATATTAAAATTAGCAATGATCGAGACAAAAGAATCTTTAGAAAACCTTGATGAGATAATGTCTACACCAGGGGTTGATGGAATTTATATCGGACCAGCAGACTTATCTTTAGCAATTGGTGAAAAACCTGGGTTTGATCGAGCTGAAACAACTAAAGCTTATTCTGAAATCTTGAGAATTCTAGAACATGCAAAGAAAAATAATATTTTTGCTGGAATTCACAATGGTACTACAGAATATGCAACAAAGATGATTGAAAAAGGTTTTGATTTTGTAACAATTGCATCTGATTTAAGAGCCCTAAGTGCTGGTGCAAAAGCTACTGTAGATAAAATGAAAGGTTCCTTGTCTAAAAAAGACAGCGACGCTACTTATTAATCAAGCTGATTTAAAAATTCTTCAAACTGACTTTTGTCTAAATTAGAAGATTGTTTTTTACTTGGAAATTTTCCACTCATAGAATCTTTTTTAAATGCTTTTAGCGCTTTAACTCTTTCAATTTTAATTTCGTTTCTAAGTTTAAGTAAATTTCCATAAGCTTTAGAGTGTCTTGGAGGGTTCTCAGTATCTCCGCAAATATCTTCCATAAATAAATACATCACATCAGCATTTCTTCCAGATCCTAATGAGACGGTAACAATATCTGTTCTTTTAGAAATTTCTCCCATAACATTTTCAGGTATCACTTCACATTCCGCAGAAAACGCTCCTGCATCCTCTAGTCTTTTAAATTTTTGAAATAATTCATAAGCTTCATTAGCAGTTTTGCCAACTGCTCTTAATCCTCCTATCCAAGTTGATTTTCTTGGAACTAATCCTAAGTGACCCATGACTGGCACATCTTCTTTTGCTAACATTTCTACAATGTCCATACTTCTTGGTGTCATCACTGCATCAGCACCATTTTCAAGCGCTTTAAATGCACCACGCATAATGTCATCAGCTGTAACAAATTCATTCAATACTAAGGCTGCAGTTAAAAAAAGATTTTTTGACCCTTCTCTAACTGGAATTATATTTTTAGCATTAGCAATAATCATATCAAAGCCAGCTTTCTCTGCAGCTGCAGCTTCTTCAATGCTATTAGCAGTCACTTGAGTAAATTTTCTCTTACCTTTCGCAGCTTTTAAATCTCCGACTGTGGTTGATCTTTTTGCTGGTTTAGCAGCCCATGTATAAACGTTCTTCATTTAACACCTTTATAAAGAATATCTCTTCGATCAATAAACTCCTCAAAAGTTTTAATGGTAATTACAGATGGTAAAATAAAAATTGATCTTTTATCTTTTTCGTTTCTTATAATTCTAAAGTAACCCTTCTTAATTGCAGTATCAATATAGACATTAGAGGTTAAATAAGATTTTTCGATGACTTTTAAAAGTTCATTTTTAGTAATAGATTTATTTTTGTAATATGCCAGCATCACCATATGCAGCATAATCCAATGTTGTGGGGTTAAAGAAAACCAATTTAACAATTCATTTGCCAATCTTCCTTCAAAGTCTCCAAGTGAAATTTCAGCTAATTTAATTCTTTTTTGAGTAAGTTTTGGAATTCTTTTTTGTACTTCGATGTGTTTTGGATACTTAAACTGTCTTTTCATTTAAACAAACTTAAACTTATTAAGTTTTCTATTCAATACTATTTTTGTTTGTTAGCTCTTTATAGATATTATTAACCCTATGAACTTCAGATGCTGTATTAAAATAACCCTCGTATTCAATTTCATCAGGAGTTACATCAAAATGATAATGACCAGCATCTCTATCATGTTCATAAGAATGAAAATGTGTATGTTCTCCAGACTCTCTTAAATTGAGCCCTCCTCCAGTAGGGTCACCAGTCCACAGCACTGTATAGCATTGTAATTTTGGCCCAACTGGTTCATAAAATTGAAGAAAATCTTTAACGCATTTCATTTGTTTTGGATCATAATACTCATGTTTAATATCTTTATAATCTGGCTGAACATGTGACCTTACTTTTCCTTCTAAAATTCTAAATACACCTGCAAGAGCAATATGTTCATTTTTTTTAAGATTTAAATTATTTGACAATGAAGATCTCATTGCTTGTGGAAGCGAACCTTGATTACCTGATCTTCCTTTAATTTTTATTTTAATTACTTTTCCTTGCTTACCATCGGTATAATAAATATTTCCAAGTCCACCATGTTTTTTAGCAGTATATTTTTCAACAATACATTTTTTATCAGGACTTACTCTTGCAATTATAGATCTAGACTCATCAGTAATTAAATTTTCATTAATTACTAATTCACCACAGTGACCATCTAAACACGACATTGCACCAGATCCAGCACCTAAAGCGTAAGACTTTTCAGAGTTAATCATTTTTGAAATTTCTTGATAATCGAATTCAGCACCAATAAAATTAGGGTCATGCATGTATGGCTCTCCACCAACATCTATTATTTTTTGATTTCCACTTATTCCTTCAGAAGGACAATCCCAATCACGAAGATTAGGACAATCTTCAACTTCTACTTCAACAGTTTTAAAATTTTCTGAAAGCCCTTTTTTTAATGCACTCGCTATATCTTCAAGTGAATGATTTGCGAAAGTTCCTTTTTCTATTTTTAATTGCATATATTAATAAGCTATAATTTATTTTGCATATTGTCTATAGATAATATATATAATTTCTATACATAAATAATTTGAAAAAAGGTAACGATGATAAATAAAGATTTAAAAGTAGCGGTATTAGGTGCAGGTGCAATGGGTTGTCTATTTGGCGGATTACTTGCTGAAAAAGGTTTAAATGTAACATTAATTGATGTTTGGAAAGAACATGTTGATGCAATTAATAAAGATGGTTTAAAAATGGATGGTCATGGTGGAGACCGTATAATTAAAGTTAAAGCTACTTCTGATCCAGCATCACTAGATAAAGTAGATGCAGTAATTGTTATGTGTAAAGCAACTGCACTAGAGCAAGCCCTTAATAGCATTAAAAACATTATTGGAGATAAAACTGTTTTTATGTCTTTTCAAAATGGAATTGGTCATGAAGCAATAATTCAAAGTATTGTTGGAAAAGAAAAAGTAATCGGTGGCACAACAACACAAGCTTCGAATATTCTTGGACCAGGTCATATAATGAACCATGGTGCATTACCTTCATGGATTGGTGAATATGAAGGTGGAATAACAGATAGAATTACAGAAATCGCAGATACTTTCACTGCACATAATTTAGAAATGATTGCAGCTGAAGATGTTAAAAAAAGAAAATGGATGAAACTATTTGCTCTAACAGCAATTGGTCCTCTTTCTGCTATCTTTGATCTACATCACACAGATCTATACGTTAATAATAAGGCTAACGATGTATCAAGAGGACTTGGCAAAGAAATTATTTTAGAAACAAGAGAAGTAGCGCTTGCTGATGGAGTTAATGTTTCAGAAGATGAATGTTTATTCATGTTTAATAAAATTGTCGATTCCATGCAAACAAACAAATCTTCAATGGCATTTGATGTTCAGTATAAAAGAAAAACTGAAATTGATTTTATAAGTGGAGCTGTCTCTAAAATTGGAGAAAAACATGGAATAAAAACACCTCTAAATGATCTGATGTATAAAATGATTAAAGTCAAAGAAGGTATGTATAGTTAATGATTAAAATCAATCGATTAAAAAAGATTAAAAGTAACTTTCCTGTGCTAGTTGGAGACAATGTAGTTAATGCAAATATTTGTAATTTATTAATTGATGAGATCAGTAAATCAAAAGCCTTTGATGATATGATAATGGGAGGACGAAGTAGAATAAACAAAGGTTCAAAAAACTTCAGTAACTATATCAAGACTTCAAACAATTCAGCAAAACTTTTTAAACTTTTTAATAGCAAAGTATTTTATAAAAAAATTGAAAATCTTTTTTCTAAAAATTTTAAAGATGGTTCTTGGACAAATACTCATAAGCCTAGAGTCTTTAATCCTAAAAAATTTACTATTAAAAAAAAATTAAATTCTAGTGAATTAAAAAAATTATTAGGAAATAATTACAGTAATCCAAAAGTTAATTTAGATATTGATTTTTCAGTTTCTAAAGGAGGTTATAGATTACGTCCTCACAGAGACGACATTACTAGATTATATAATTTTTTAATTTACTTAACTGATATTCCAAAAAAAAATGGGGGCTCACTTACAATTTATAGAAAAAAAGCTAAAAAAAATTTAAGAAAAAGTTTTAGAAGGTTTCCAAAAATTAATGAATTAGAAATAGTAAAAGCTTTTACTCCTAAAAAGGGAACTGTAGTTTTTTTTCAATCCACACCTAATTCTTATCATGGCGTTAAACGATTTGTTGAAAGAAACTGTCCAAAAAGATTTTTTATATACGGAAGTTATGCTTTAAATAAACCAGTTATATGGAACTATAAAGGAACAGCTTATTACCCACACATTATCAGTACTA